>Ga0209671_1000065_pt1 | contig 42866 bp, 35 predicted proteins | sample WorMetHERISLAND2_2_FD_187401 | JGI IMG/M metagenome (GOLD analysis project Ga0209671, IMG submission 187401) | Marine gutless worms symbiont microbial communities from Max Planck institute for Marine Microbiology, Germany - Olavius geniculatus... | ecosystem: Host-associated > Annelida >...
GTCTGCAGCTGAACGTGAAACCGCCAAATATGCAAACCTGGGGACCCAGTATATTTTCCAGCCCATCGCGGTTGAGTCACCGGGCCCCATGCATGAGTCATCAAGACAGTTTCTGGCTGAACTCAAGCAGAAGATTTCTACTCGTTTGGGGGATGACCGAGAGGGTACTTTTTTGTTTCAGCATATTTCAGTTTTGTTGTTTTGTTTCAATTCCATTTTGTTGCACGACAGTTTTGTTTCAGTTGAATGCCCAGATTGATGGTCAATTCTTTCGCTTGATATAGCTAATTTTTGAGACACCTTTGGATTTTTCCAAGGGTTTAAAAAAGTAATAATAATACGGACTGACGATCGTACTCACCTTTGTATTGCATAGTTAATTTTTAGGCTCGGGAATGGAGTACCGAAGGGTATAAAAAAATAAATAAAAAAATGTTTTTTTAAATATTAATAATAATAAAGCAAATTTATACACAGCGCCTAAACGCAAAAGTCACTAGGCGCCGCAGCCTCAATCAAACAAATGTGTTGCGCTTTGAACTGTTCGTAGTCCTCTACGGCTCGCAGCGCGGCTCGCAGCGCAGCCAGCAAACTGTTCCAGACTCGTGGGCCGGTGACTGCAAATGATCTATTGTGGAGCCTTGTCCTTGTCCTCAGTACAGTACAGGTGAGGGAGGCAGTTGAACAAACTGACATTAGCTTTGAACAGTTTGAGCGGCTGGTAAAAACATTTTTGTTTGGGTGCTAAGAACACAGTGCATTGTGGCTAAATGTTAAATTGCACCAAGTCATCTTACTTACTTACTTACTTACAACTGGTTCAGCTGCTACTGCAAGCTTCACTGGTATTAGCCAGCCTCTCCAGGCATTTTCAACATTAAGCCAACGCCCTATCTTGCACCGTTATTGAGATACAGCGACTTACTGGCTAAAATCGCAAATTTTCCCCACACCCTCTCATTTAGCGCACTTGTTCAAAGTGACCCCCTTCGAATTTATGGAAAAGCTTTACTGATCCTGAAACTAGAGTCTTCCATGCAGCCGATGGTGAAGATTTGGTGATCGTAGCTTGCACCATTTTTGACTGATCCACCGGTGTGACAGACGAACAGATGGACGGACGGACAGAATTGCGATGGCTAAGCGTATAATAATAAAATTGCGCCATCAAGCCAAAGATAGTACTAATCGCCGGTCATTTCTCAACTTTTGCGAAATTCTGCAAAATTCCGCAGAAAAGGGCAAATTCTGCGGCTCGGCTCGAAATCCCGCGACCCACAGAAAACTGTATCAAACAAGGAAAGTACAAGCATATACTTTGCAAGCAAATCCTTTGGTGTTTCATTCATTAATTCTTCAAGTACTTTTCGCAGAATACTCAGTGGCCAATCTTTGCGACTTTCAGTGTTGGTGATACCCTAACATAATACACAAACACAGAAAATACAGGGTGGTCCAAAAAATCGGCATTAAATTTACAGCACACTAATTTTCCAACTGTATGTCACAGAATCATGCAGTTTTCAGCAAAATGTTCGGAAAGAAATTGCTTACATAAAAAAAGTCAGTGTCTGAACAGCTCAGTTAAATCTTTTTCCTTTTACTGCTGGCAAGTGAGCTTCTCGAAAACAATATCAATTGCTACATCATTAAGGCAAGTTTGTGATAAAAACAAAGTTCACGGTTTTCACACGAAGCCCATTGTCCAGAGTCGAGACAAACGGCATATGTGTCCATGTGTAAAATAAAATCAGCAAAATCTGCTGAGTGCTGAAACAGTGTCAAGATATCGCAAACACCCAATAATATCAACGCTACCCTTTCTTTAAGGAGAGGATTAAGCTTGCTATAGAAGAGCTCGGTTGGTCGAGGTACAGCTGCAGCAGTTGTGGCTGTGGAGGCAGATGCAGCAGCCACTCCACTCTACAACATACATTACATAGCAACGTTAATACACTGAAATGACAATGTATGCCGAATTAAAATACAGGGTGACACAATAGGTCGTGAACGATTTTAAATGGCAAATTAACCATGTTAAAAGTATCAGATAATTATTAAACTGCTACTGGCGTTTAGGGAAATTTAACACAATATTGTGTGCAAAATATCACAACTGTTGGTTACTTGGTCGATTTATACGAGCCAACATAATGACGTCACCCAAAAAGCAGTGACGTCACGCAGACAAGCACCGACTTAATTCGTGAAGGAATGCTTCAGCAGGATAGTGCTCATGCCGCTGCGCATACATCAAAGGCTACAATCACCTGGCTAAATGCAAATATTAAACACTACATTCGACTAGAGTACTGGCCTAATTCGCTGGATTTATCTCCGATTGAGAACGTTTGGAGCATTATGGCAACAGCTGTTTATGCTGACTCTGAGACTCGGTCACTGCAAGCATCGAAGCACTGTCTCCATAAAGCACGGAAATCAATTTCTCTGTCAGCACTTCGAAATCTTATCGGTTCGATGCCTAACAAACTGCCCCACCGTGGTCAGCCACCTTGTCGTGGTGGTGGGGCTTTGCACCGATGACTTGAAAGATTTCTAAAATCTGGAGGCGAGGAGCTGACCAAGCGCTAACCAAAACGTAAGAGCAGATTGCTGCACGTTACCAGTGCTTTTGTGCTGGTTTCGGCTTCACAGCCGATTACGGCTTCACAGCCGTCTGTTTACGGCTTTACAGCCATCTGTTTACGGCTTCATAGCCGTCTACGGCTTTATAGCCACTACCTGTAACCTTGTGGTTACATTCGGGGATGTGCATTGGGCCGAGCTGATACGGCCTGGGAAGGTGTAAGAGCCTGCCCACCCCGGAGATACGGTAAGGTAAGGTAAGGCCTAACAAACTGATAGCAGTCATTAAAAACAAAAAAGATCCAATTTCATACCAATACCGGTGCAGTAGACATGGACAGTGACCTCGCTTGACGTTAACGTTTATCGGTCAACTGTTATGTAATTTTAACGGTGGTTTTATATTAATGAGTATTGCAAATGCTGTATAAAAGCTACAACTCTGAAATTTTACAGGAAAAGTTTCACTTGATATACCTACAGGAAGACCAAAAAATTATTGCTGGTCACCTATAATAAACGGGTTATATTTAAAATCGAAATCGTTCACGACATACTATGTCACCTTATATAATACATTTTTTATGATACAAACAAGTTTTATAGCATTGCTTTTGAGAACAGTTACCAAGACATGACAGGAAAGTAGAAATAAACATGCCAGTAATAGCCCACTATTGATAAAGCTGTGATGTTTCAAACTTTATTTTGTCCTAGTTTATTTCATTATTGCTAACAGTTGCAACACACGTCAACTGTAATTTCTGATGAATATGAGACAGAGCAAACAAATGAATAAACAAACAGACTAGACCAAACTGTATCATCTCTGCCAGCTTAATATAAAATTATATGAAGGATTGTGTGTCTATATTCCGAAGGTTTGATAGTCTAAAAGTGTGTACTGCTACAGGCACTTTCACTAACTCAACCTAACCCTAACCCTAACCCTAACCCTACTCACAGTAGAGAGGAAATGCAGAGATTGAGTCAGCGTCTGTAGAAGTGTATATGAAAGAACCCTAAAACTTTTGGACTATCAAACTTTCAGGTTATCAAGCTGCCATGTAAAGGCAGAGGAAAAACTCTCGAAAAACTCTGCAAACCACAGACCTCTTAAAATAAGGACTGATGGCAGCCATGCTCGAGTCCGTGAACTTGGGTCCATCGATATTTTTAGTTTTTTACTATAACTTTGTCAAGCGTGGTCCGCTTGCTACAAAATGTTGTACACATAGTGTCATAGACAACGTAAACAAATGCTGCAAATAAGTTTACTGTACGATTTCCACTTTCTCGTGTGTGCATATATTGAGGCTAAAGCGTATGTCGGTTTTTGTTTAGTTTTTTTACTATAACCGTTTGCAACAAAATTTTGTACACACAGTGCCACAGACAATAAGAACAAATGCTGCAAATTTGGATACGACGGATCCAAGTTCGCAAACCCAAGCATGGCCACCGTCAGTCCTTATTTTAAAAGGTCTACGCTGCAAACTAAAATACAGCAACTGAACAGCAGTTCTTCACAAGATCAGCATCACTAAAACCTGCTGCTGTTGCTGCTGCTGCAGTTTGAGTGCAGCGTCTCTCTGATGCCAACGTTTGTATAAGCTGAACATTGGCGTAGCACCGTCGACCCAGCGAATAAGACCCGACCGAGCACCGAGCGGAGTCACTGAGTAATGGTGCGCCCGATACAGTCGATGCTGCTCGCTGTAACACATCCATTACTTTCATCTTTCAATAAAAAGCACACACCGAAACAATAACTAATAACCTATAAAAATTCATCAAATTACAATGCCTTTATTTACAAATCAGTGACCACTACAAAGTAACCAAATAAACTGTGACACTTACTCCGTAATCGTGAAAAGATGAAGCATGCTTTTATATTTTCAAAACATAAAAATAATGTTACAAGCAATTTCAGATCACATATGACTCAGTCAATAAACTGAAGAGTACATGCAGCAAACACTCTTTGCAATGACGGCATTGTGACATGACGTGACATTTGAAAATAGCAGTAACATGCAACAAGTACGAGATTTCAGCGACACATTTTTTGTTAACCAAGCTTATTTTACTACAGGACAGCCAAAAACTCAAAATTCTGCAACAGTGATGACTGGCAAACTTAATGAATACCTCTGTTTCTTATTTTTAAGGTTTACAGCACCATACAAGTCTGTTTTTAACTAATTTCATTTGTAACTCGAGCGATGTAGAAAAAGATTACCTGGTGCTAGTGACAAACATGTTGTTAATGATGGAGAGCAGCTGCATAATGCGCTCGTCTAAATGAAGATCCTCCAGACCTTTGAATAGGTACGGATACCTGACAAAACAGTTAAAGCAAAGTTCAATAATTACTAGGGCCCACAGTTTTCCGCAGGCCAGTTCGAAAACTTCCACAGCTAATGCGGCAAAATTGTCCAAATTCCGCGGCTTACCATGGCCTTCTGTTTCTGCGTAAACTAAGCTTTATGCTGTTAAAAAAATTCAGTTTCTGGATGCTGGCATGGCACTCAGTTATGCGAGCAACATACAAAAAATTATCGACCTTTTTTTCTTTTCAAAAGTGCAATTTGTCAATTAGTCGCATTGCGTTAATTTACAATTGTGCCATATACGATGGTAGATATTAGTAGGGATGCAGTCTTAGGCAGTTCAGTTTGATTTTTCTCCGTGATATAGTTAGTTTAAAGCCGTAGATCATACTAATCATTGATCATTTATTAATTTCTGTAAAATTCCATGGCAATATCAAAATACGAGTAAACAAATTCACAGCCAGAACTAACGTGATTTGAGATTTTTCAGGTTTTTTCCCTGTCTGATATTGCTGTCTCTATGGCTGTTTGCTCAACATGACAATTTTGCGAGTTTAACTCTATATTGTTGTTCTTTTTTGTTTTTTTTTGTTTAATTTTTGTCTACCAATGTTTGTTTGGTGAAATAAACATTATCATTCCACGAAAAAGGCAAATTACGCAGCTCGGCTCGAAATTCCGTGGCCTACAGAAAAATGCGAGCCCTAATAATTATGCAATAGTTACATTTATTTATTAAACAAAAAGACTGACACTGCTAAACTAAGAAAATAACATGACAGATTTAACATAGTGCATATAATATCATCAACAATATGAGTTAAATAGTTGACAACTAACTGAAGACCATCAGATCCAATAAAGATAAGCTTCTTTGGTTTGGTCTTTGTTGGAATAACTTGTACCGCACTGTGGATGCTTTCAATTGTTGCAACCTACAAAGACAGGTGAGAGTGCAATGTAATGCGAACATGCTGTATGCACAAACACATCCACCTTTCCAAGTTGTTATCACAACCACAACATAAAAAAAATAAAACATCTCAAAGCTCTGCTGAGAATACCACTGTCACCTGGTGAATACAACAAACTTATTGCTACAGGGTGGGCCAAAAAACCAGACCTGTTTGGGTGTTGATAACTCAGTGACAATCAGTGGTAGAAAGACGTGTGATAGGTCAAAAGTTTCAGAATGCTGTGAAAAATAAATGACAAATTTGCATAGTGAAGCATTTAAATATTCTTTGCCTAATTTGCATAAATATTCGTCACGCCCGAAATTCTGCCAAATTTGACTGTAAATCATGGATTTAACATGGACATTTGAGCTTTTATAACTTAGTGATGTTTATTGATGGAAAAGCGTGTAATATGCCAACAGTTTCAAAACTGTGTACAGAAAAAGTGTACAACTTGCATGTCTCAGTACTTAAATATTCTTTGCTTGATTTACACAGGTTGATTTTTATTCAGCATACAGTAAAATATCAACAATCATTAACACATATGTTGAGTTTAGATGAAATTTGACATAGGCAGTTGCCCAGCTTTTGCATTCATAACCGTCATCAGTCATTTTAGGCAGCTGATCGATCGCTGGAGTCAATGTGTTCAGGATTAGCTGAGCCCAGCATTCGATTAGCACACGTTTTAGCCGGTCAGTTACTGAAATTTTGTGACCATGCCATCTGTTGCAGTGCCCCCACACCGAATAATTCACATAATTTAAATCTGGACTTTATGGCAGTAAGTTTTTGAGTTCAATGAACTCGGGCACTTGGAAGTGCAGCCAAATGCCTAATTTCAGGGGTGATGAAAATTTAAACAAATTAGGCAAAGAATATTTAAATGATTTGCTATACAAGTTCGGCACTTTTTGTCTACAACACTCCAAAACTTTTGTCATATCACACGCCTTTCTACGGGTAACCATCGCTGAGTTATCAACGCTCAAACAGGTCCGGTTTTTTCCGGCCCACCCTGTACAACTCCCAAATAAATATTAAAAAGGCTCCAAATCTGTGTCAAAATCCAACGACTTGTTATTTTGGGTCATCAAAAACTGTTCGAAACTATCTTATAAATATAGTGGTCAAAACAATCAAACAAACACGCGAACAGATTTGAAAATACAGCCTCCTTCCTCAACAGAGATGAAAAATCCTTATGAAAACTTCCTAAGTACACACAAAATAAACAAACCGGTCCTACGGAGTCTGTCTGTAGTCCAGGCATTGCAACGACAGTGCCGCGCAGCCCGGCCAAACGAACTGAAATCTCTTCCATGTTCAATGCTTGCCCAGTTCTCTTCTGTGCTTGTTGCAAACTGTGATGTAGCTGTACACACATTCATATAAAAATGTAACATGAATGGCTCTCAATTACCTGCATCTAATCATGATCATAAGCCAGATTCATTCACAACACTAAGGCAGCTGATTTCTGACTGACAAATCTGATCGATAAATTTGAGACAAAGGTAACTTTAAAGGTCCATGGCCACAAACAAACTCACTTGTGAAATTTATGTAGACCTCAATTAGACATTTCACCTTGCCTATATAATGTGATTATTTAAGCTTTATAAATGTACAAAATTAATGCCTGAATATAACAAAAAATGGCATTACGTTACGTTATGCTGAAAATCCTAATCTTGGAAGTGGCCGGAAGTGACGTCACCGTGTGTACCCAGTCAATATTTGCCAATTAATTTTAATATTTTTAATGGCAAAAAGTACTGATTCACATGACAACTGCAGCAGTACATAGGTAGACAATGTGATTTTATCATGCTTATGTTTCTGTGCGTATTTTACGTTGACTACGGGTACACGCAACGACGTCATTAGCCTGTCAACATGGCGTCTCGTTTTCTGCGTCATTTTCATAGATCGTCGATTTCAAATGTAAGTTTCTTCGTGTTGACAAAATGCTGCGTGCCGATATTACTGTCAAAATTCTCAGAAAATTGTGCTCTTTTAGGAAAATGGTAAGTTAACCCATTACTGCATGACTTATCTTATGATGTAGCATCAAAGTAAGTGTCCTTTGTTTAGGACGCTAAGCAGTAGTGGGTTAATTTTGATGTCCATGGACCTTTAAGGACTTTCAATGCCTTTTAACTCCACATTTCAAAACTTTCAAAAAAAATTAAACCATTTTTCTGTGCTTTCTACTCTTCAAATAAAAAAAAATACTCAGTGGCTTTCCAAAACTTTCAAGAATCGATGGAAACCCTGCTAAATATTTAAGCTGAACAAAATTTCACAGGACAGTTTTGTGACAAATTTTAAACACTGCCAAGAACTCTACTAACATTTAGCATTAACAAACGTAAGCAACTGCAAACCTGTTTAAATACAAGCCAGCTGGCATTCGGGTTTTCCGGGTTGGCGGGATTTCTCAGTGCATCGAGTGCATTGTTGATCAACTTTCCATAAGCTTCATGGAATGCTAGTTCGTGAGGAGTTTCAGGTGGGCGAGACGTGATATCATGCAAGCGCTCCATCGTGTACACAGTCTATTACCAGACAGGCATAAAAGAACACAGCTGGCAAACACAAACTGTTTTTCTTAAACATAAGAAAAGCTACTGATGCACGAGATAAATATAACTATTGCATAACAAGAAAAGCCCATGGAAAAAAGAACGTGCAACATCAGTGCATGTTTGAAAGCCCAGTAAAGCAAAATCAGTTACCAGAGGGCGCCAGATGACCGGCAGCTAATTATCTATAGTGTTTTACTTGTACTCACCAGACAGCATAACCTGTCTCGCTCTGCTAATGCCACATTGGCCGGAAATCACAAATTTTCCCTACACCCCTCTCATTTAGCACCTTATTTCGGGGTGACCCCCTTCAAATTTATGTAAAAGCTTTATGGATCCTAAAACTAGAGTCTTCCAGGAGGCCGATGGTAGAAATTTGGTGATCCTAGCTTGCACCATTTTTGACTGATCCACCCGTGTGACAGACAGATGAACGGAGAATGAACAAACAGACCAACAGAATTGTGATGGCTAAGATGCGCTACAGCAGTAGCTGCTGTTGCATGTAAAAACCAATCATAGTACCAAAAAGCAATGCTAAATTTTTGTGGAAAGAAAAACTAGCAGAAACGTTAACAGTAATCATCAAAAGTTACACAATGAGTAGACAATAAGCCTATCCTCTCATTTAAAAAACATGCTACATTATTAAAAACAACGACAGCAATAATGCTATGTAGTAAAACTTAATGATGCATAGAGGACGAAAATTAAAATAGACCATTATCATACTGCCTGTTTCGTAAATAAAGAAGAAACAGCAGAAACTATTTATTAACCTCAAACATGTGTGCTTTACAAGAAAACAGAAAAACACACACAGACAAAAAAATAAAGTAGTAAGTAACAAAAGCAAAAAATCATTACAAAAAAACTGCATTATAACTGAGTCTGTTTAGTGTTTTAGATACTAAACGAGTTGCAGGAAATAAGCACCAGTTAAGCAGTTTATAAAACGAAATTCGCAAAGTTCGTAAGTCAATAAAATAACTGAACTCACTGGTTTCAAAACTGTCATGTGCTTCTTCTGAATAATTGCCTTTGCTTCTTCTGGACTGAGCATCGCATTTGAGGAGACCTTTGCCATTTCACTCTCAAGTTGCTTGAGCCGACGCATGACGTCCTGATACAGTTGACTCAGAGCTCCAATCCACAGCTCATCCCAGAGCAGTGTGATACGTCGTAGTTCACCGACAAACAACTGTACCTCACTTATCATTCTAACACCAGCACAGCACAGCACAGACATAATACTACCAGACACATAGGCTGGGTCACCCACAAAAAACTGAAATTACTGAAAAATCAGTGGACAGGGCTCTAGTTCAAATTATCAAATTATCAGACGGAAATCCAGATTTTCAAATTATCTTGTTTTTCACCATAAATGTGCACTTTAATTGAATGAAGACCGTTTAATCATTTTTGTGTAGTATCAGTTCATTCCATAAGCTGATGACATGTAGCTCCTTAGAGAAGATTTTAATTATCCAATAAACTTATTTCTCAATGATGCCAAAACTGGAATTTTTCAAAAGTCTAAATCGTTAACACTCACTTGAAAATAATTCAAAATGTACACCATTACAAGGATCATTCCAGCCAACATAAAAATATATGTCAAACCAATGCTCTAACACACCTTTGAAATTGGCACACCAGCTATTCCTCCCCCAGGAAAAATTCACACAAACTTCGTATTTTCTACCGTTTTCTCGTTTTCAAGTCTAAAGCCCATATGAAACGGACACGTTGACGTTGAGAGCAAGACCCATAATGTGCCCTATGAAAAGCAATGGATCTTCACACTGCAACAGACGAAACAGACCTGGGATTGTTTGCTGCCAACGTATCAAGTATCGTTGCGAAGCAGTTCTGGAGCACATTAGTACTGCTGCTGTGATCATCATTGGCCGTCTCATCATCCTGAGATGCAGCTTCATCAACAGCCGCATCATCAGCATCCAGACTGTCAGCAGTAACTGCTGTATTGTCACCTTCCGACAGATACTCGTTCAACAGACCTTACACAACCAAAACACAACACAGGTTAACGTTCTGTATAGTTCATAATGGCAACTCCTTTCAGAGCGATGGAGTGTCACCTGCCACATGGGATCACACAGCGTTACCTGCCACTTAACACAGGTGAATGAATGTTCCCAGCCTTAACCCCAGACAGGCCGGTACTCGATTTACCTATCCCAAAGGGATGGAAAACTGAGTTGGGCACAGTGGTTGTTTATTTACAAAGATGGTTTACCTGTTTTACTTCGGGAGTTAATGCAAAAAGCTCCCAAAGAAAAACATGCTGGACTTATGATCGATAGGTCATGGGTTCGACTCCCATTTGAGTTGATAGCAAGTGGTTGTTTGATGGGTGACTCTAGAGATTTCCTCGAAATGATAGTGCGCTATATAAATGTTCTCTTATTATTATTATTATAAACCATCTCTGAATATAAACAACCACTGAGCCCAAAATCATTATTTTTTACATTACTCGTTCACTCAATGTTTATAGTACTTCTATGATATGTTTTTATTGCAATTTTTATGTGCTGCCTTTTGACATAATAGACGACATGATTGACTGATAGGTCATCATTTCAACCAAGACAAATCTTTCTACCTGCATGAGTAATGACAACTAAAGTCAACTTAAATGAGAAATACCAAAAACATTTAAAAAAACAAATGACCCTAAAACAATCGAGATGACTATAAGTAAGCAAAAAACATTTTAAAAATGCAAAAATACCCTAGCTTCAACACAAGTAAACCTGTTAGAAATGGTCATAATGTGTGCATAGTCATGGCTAACAAGTCTATCACCCAGAAAATCACTGCAGCTCAGATAATGTTTATGGAAAAAGAGAGAGAAATCTCATCCTGACCTCCATAAAAACACAATGTTCTCAAACTATTAACTACACATACTTGAACCTTAAACACATATCACCATCTCTAGTGCTTTCTTCCTTGCCGATGTCTTTGCCAGATGAGTAGCCAACAACCGCCGGGTAGACAATGAGATGAGGAGCATCGTGTGCAACACGACACAGCAGGTCAGATACACTCAGACGAACGTAGGGCTCTGGGTGACTCAGTCGAGAAAACAGCTGTGGAATTATTCCTGATGCAAGGAAAAACAAACCTCTGCTTTTGTTCTCAAGCTGCTTATGATTTTTGGCATAAATAACACGTGGAAGTTTAATCGATATCAACAATGAATGAAACAGAGCTGCAGTTTTAAGCCTAGCTGATATCACCACCATCTACAGGGTGGGCCAGAAAAAATGTGGCACATACTTTTGTCCATATCTTCGCCAATTACTGCTCGATTTTCAAAATTCTTTGACTGGCACACTCTGCGGACAATTTGCAATAATGTGATTATTACACGTCCCACCACACCATAAATGCGTCTCTACACTACCTTGTGAAATATCAACGAAATACGCATATATAACAATATATAACAAACAAGCATTTTGGTCAAATTAGGAAAAAACACTTCAGACCAACATGGCAGTGAATGGTCTGTGTGACATTAAACTGTGTGGGTCTAACACAGTCTAGTGTCATACAGATCATTCATCGCAATGTTGGTCTGAAGTGTTTTTATCATATACCCAAATGTTTGTTACTATCGTTAGTTTTTTCTTACATTTATATTTCACAAGATAGTGTAGAGATGCATTCACACTGTGGTGGGATATATAATAATCACATTATTGCAAATTGTCTGCAGTGTGCCAGTGAAAGAATTTGAAAATTGGTCAATAATTGGCGAAGATATGGACAAAAGTAGAGTGCCATGTTTTTTATGGCCCACGGTGTAATAGATACACAGATGTTTCTATTATTGTTGCATACTAAACAAAATTTAATGAGCAAAAATACTAAAATGCAATTTTAAGACAACCAGTTTATTTCAAATACTAAGGTAAAGTTAGCTACACGACACAGTCTACAACCAGACTACATTACTGCTAGACTGCTCAAACAAAATATGCTTCAACAGTTCAATCTAATGAAATCTGTGTCTAAGAAACTAACTTCAGCAACAAGACAAAACAGCTTTGCCTTTCATTGGAAAAAAAACACTACCATCATCAATATGTGGCTACTAATAATAAACACAATAATAATAAAATAGAAGTTATAACAATGCCAACTGGCAGCATATCTAACATCTTGCACAACATTTTGCCTTCAGACAAACAGTGCACATGTTATGGCCAATCCAGAGGTTTTCTGCAATATTTTAAGTGTGGAAATCTGAACATCAATTCATTAGCAGGTGCATGCTTCATCCAATTACCCAACACAAAACTATTATCCAAAGGCAGAACCAAATTTGTCATCAGCAAATTCTGCATCCAAAACTAGCAACATTACCGACCTTTCCAAGGTGCAGTCGGGCTGCTAGCTAGCCCCTCCTCCAGTACATCACGCAGTTCCCAGGCATGCTTCACCAGCATACGCAGCAAGCGCAGTGTTGCTATCACTTTCCCGTCCACATCACTCGATGCCTGAATGCAGATATTGCACACAAAATCACACATCCGAACAATAATTAAGACATACTGGGTATTATGTGATGAAAACAATGCAATAACCATAGGCACTCAAAGATCTCAAACCCCTGCTGCCACCTGGTTAATGGTTAATACAACGAATCCAATAAATGTTCCTTGAGCCTTCATATTACGAGTCTTTCTAGTGCTCATGCATTACATAAATCGACATTTTACTTGCTCGCTCACTGCACCCTCAAAAATTTCACCCAACAATTATCGAATCTGAATTGAGATTCACGAACACCGAATAATGACCTTGGATAATGATGCAGAATCCACAAGACACAGAATCGCCATGAAAATCTAATCCATTTCCAACTTGGGTTATCACCTGCAGAATATTCCAGCCATCAAATAAACAAATGTAGAGAACCTGCTAATCACCAACTTCCACAGCAGATGTAATAACATTACTTTCAGTTGGTCTAGGGTTTATTTTCATATGACATTAACAGCATGTAATAATACACGATAATAACTGATAATGCCCTAGGATGTATCACATTCCCAATATTTACTACAGCACCCTTTATCCAAAGCACAGAAGCCCCACGTGATAACAAACACAAAGACACGATAAACAAACCAACCCCCGAGTTGAGCTGCAGGTAAGTGAAGTAAGCCCTGGCAGACTGCTGATAGTAATGGTAGACTCTGTGTACAACAGAGCGCCAGATGACGACCAACTGTTCTATGCAGTCGCTGTGAGTGTACTCAAGTAACGGCAAACAGGCAATCAGCTGACGACGTACAGTCTCCGTGCCGTCATCATAGCGAGTCTGTCTCAAATAACAATGAACACTCACTCAACAAATGAATCCAGAAACTACCAGTTTCAACTACTGGTCAACTAAGATGCATGCAAGTTAATAAGCAAGGAAGAAAACTTGAAAAGTGAAGATTTGAGAGCTAGTCCTAATGCACCACAATTTCGACAAGTGAAGAAGAATCTTACTATAATGCGCGGAAAGTCTGTCTGTCTGTCTGTCAGACCCCTCTAGCGCCTTCCCTGTTGCACAGTCGCGGACCCCGACCATAGCGTTCGAGTCCGTGAGCCTCAGGTACGTGCCCCCACCTTGACCCTCACCTGTCCCTATGGGCAGCTTGAAAGGGCGGGGGTTGAGTTTTTGGGTCTTCTTTCCCCACTGATTCTGCCAAGCCAGTCAGCTTAGCGCACCCTGTAGTGCTTCATGGTGGAAAACTCCCACCCATAGGGCAGGGCGCTTCTAGTGTCTTTAATAGACATTTTAAATGTTCAAAGTCATCGCTGGTTTATCTCAAATGCAGGGATTGAGAATTCAAATGTTTACAAATTTTAAAAGTTAGGTTAGTATGAATGTGCAACAATAAATCTTAATAAATTTTTTTTTTAAATTGGTTAAATTCATGAATTTCAAATCAATTCTCAATCTATCCTCACAAGTACAATATAAATAGTACATATTAAATGCTAAAAAACCTCAGTGCACTGACATTCTGGTTTGACACTATGATTGGCAAAAAAAATCTGCTTCAGATCATTTAACAGATGATACGCCAAAAATTATTAAAATTGGCCAATGCTGCACTTAACTATTAAAAAATAAAAGTGGCACGTTTTTATGGACCACAGTGTATGTAACTGTTATTGTTGTTGTTGCTGTTTTTAAAACACAAAAATTGCACTAATAAAACACTGTACATACTGCAAGAAGAAGCAACATAACACCTGATCTTGTTCGCCAATATCTTCTTCATTAGCAGCAGTGCTTCCTGTGAGAATCTGGCTGAGCACAGTCAGAACAGCATCGACCTCGGTATGACTGACACCAGTCGGCAGTTGCTGCAGAACCAATGCTTTCTCATCAGCTGTCAGCTCGACATTACCATGCCTTCAGTGACAATTCACAGATAATACTGCACGCAATAAAAACAATATAAGCATTCAAGACAGTAAAACGTTTACTGAGACTAAAACACCGCCTTTTTCTCTCTGTAAAAGTTATAATCCAATTGTTTGCACAATAATTAAACCATACAAAGACTAACCATGGCATCAAAAACTATAAAAGTTCTCGATAAACACAGAACATCTACAGGATGCGGCATAAAAAAGTATCCCCTAAAGTTGTTTGCCATTTTCTAAGCAACCACTTGGAATTTTATCGCCAAATTTCACATTCTTGTTACGTGTCTATAGTCCAGTAAAAGTGTCTAAAGGCATGCTGTTATCTTCAACTATGACAAAATTACTGGATTTATTGCATAACCACATCGTCATTTCTCACGTTCACAAGCAGCGGAATGTGTGCAGAACGAACAACACACCCTGTTTGTACCTCATACAAATGCACAATTATTCGAACAACATGACAAACAATTTGGCAGTGACTTTGAGATCTTGACATGTCCATCGCCAGCTTTCACACACACATTTATTCTTTTAGTAAAGCTTCTCACAACCTTGTTGATGGCAAGTTGTCCCAGATCACTTGCAGTGCTTGCTTGAACTTAGCAATAAATTTCAGTTTTTGTGAGAAATTGTCAATGAATATGATAGCAAATCAAAATAAAAGGCTTTTCAGACCTTTCTGTGAAGTTTATGACACTTTGACATCATGAGCAACAAGATGCACCCAGTTTTTTTCGATTCACATAACTCATTACAGCACTAAAGTGTTGAACGTGCAAAATCGCGACGTCATCTTACAAAAAATTCCGTAATTTTGCAAAAACAAAAGAATATCAAATGTTGCTTAGTTGGTATAAGAAGGTATAATCAGTTGATAAGCATGTAAAATTTTGCGTTATCATTCCAAGCGGTTACTCGGAAAATGGCAGACAACTCCAAGGGATACTTTTGCCGCACCCAGTAGACAACGAAGAAGACTGTGCACATACGCAGCATTGTCAACGGCTTTTCTGCCCCACTTGTAGCACCAGTTTGCAAGAGCGAACCAAGTCTTGGCCAGAGTTGGACACTGCATGGTACTGAGCTTCAGCAGCTGGCCAACCAACAAATCTCCATCTGACAAACCCTCACCTATATTTGCCTCTGCACTCAGATAACACAACAGTGCTTTAAATACCGGGTGGCCCATAAAAAACGTCCCAAACTTTGTGTGACTATACTATGTGGAAATAAATTTCCTTTTGCACATTTGTAGACTAATATGTATTTTACTTACTTATAAATTTCAGTGATGTCATTAATGACGCCACTGAATGCCACTTAAAGATGTAAGGCGAGTTAAAAATTGAATTATGTAAAGACAGCGTTCCATCACACCGCATCAAAGCAACTCAAAATTTTTTCAAGATAACATGCCCGATTCAATCAGCTCACAAGAATGGACACCGAGTTCACCAGATTTGACTCTGCTAGATTATTTAGTTTGGGATGTCTTGCAAGAACTTACCTATGAAGAAAAGCATGAACCGTTTACAAACTTCAAAAATCTTCAGAATGTTATCAGAGACAAATGGCATGATGTCGACATCAGACAGTCAGAATCAGAAAAGCCATGTTGCGGTGAAAAAAGCATTTATCAGCAATGGCAAAACAGAACTGATGACTTATTCAGCACATTTTCTGCTGATCAGCTATTTGATGATTTGGCCTATTGTGACGTTCTGCTGTAGCTTGCGTATGAGCAAGTGCAACGTAAATGATGAGCCGTTTGCATAATTTGCTTTATGGTGTGTGATGCTATTTTGTTTCTCTATCAGCTAATATGGAAGTGTTTTAAGTAAAAATTCCTAGACATATTCGAAAATGTTTGCTCATTACATGAGTGCTTTTCAGCTGATTCATTTCGACTACTCTGCTGCATAATGTATGCAAATGTTCGAAACGTTTTTTTGGGCCACCCGATATATGAATCTGTTCTGATACTGGCTGTTATAAAATGCATAAAGTACTGGAGCAGTAAGCTTTCATCTAAAAAGTTGGCATTTGATTTTACAGGACACAGGTGCACGGTAGCGCAGTAATGTGTTAATGGTGACAGGCTAAGTCAATAGAGATTATACCAAAGTCCGACCCCTCGCACATCTGAGACCCCTGAACCAATTGTCAAGTCAGCAATGATCCCTTTCCAAAGTTACACCTATGATGTAGTTCTGGCTCGTCACCTTTTGCCAAGGCATAAAAGCACTATTCAACAAATTAGAAAATATCTGGAGAGAAAATATCTGGAGAGAAATATTTCTGTACTATGCTTCACTTAGTCGTGATAACTGTAATTTTGAAGACTGCTGAACAAGTAAAAACGTCAGATACTCACGTCTATCCATCGGTGACAGCTCGATACACGTGCCGGCTATGTTGGTTTGACTGGTTCTTGCCATGTCGACCAACATGGTGAGACGACCAGTGAACGTGTCAGCATCAGTCTGGTTTGACATTTGAAGCAAGCTTGCACACTGCGCTGCTAGCCGGGAATCTGCCTGCAGCCACTTTGACATTGAGAGCAGAGACCGTGCACTCAGCTCTTGAACGACAGATGCCGACTTCTGATGAGCTGATATCAATCCGATGCTATGAGACACTGTTGCTGTCATCACTTCAATAGCATCCTGTGTCTGTCCACGACCAAACAACAGTTTGGCCACCTCCCGATATGCACAAACTGAATGGTCCCCAACATCTGTATCAGACTCGGCAAGTTTTAACATTGACCGGGATATGAGGCCGATCACTGACGGCTGTGACGTGTTGCCATCTTCATCGTTGGAGCTGAGTTCTTCACGCAGCAGTCGTTCACAGAGATTATAACAACAGTGACGACGAGCAAGACCTGTGACTGCCAGAAGCAGCTCCGACAACCGACCTTTAACATCTGTGACCACAGCAACCAAGCCATTATCACAATACACAGGCCAAATATTTAAATGAAACGTTTACTACAAACATTAATGAGACATAACTAACACACAACATATTTACACATAAACACATACACATTCTAATTAATAATATAAAACTAACAACCTATGGAAAGCTAAAGGGACCCATCTGCAGCAACATAACAAATTATGCAGCAAATTCAATACTATCAGTCTGCATGCTACACTGCAAAATGAGGACACACAGCGGTTAAGCCCAAATTCCATTACACCGACTTTCACCGAAACTTCCCCGAGGGAAATTCGTGGACACAAATCATGAAAGTTGTGGTCACAAATGGTGACAAATCATGAAACCATGAAGTTTCGGTGAAAGTCACCGACACAAATCATGAAAGTCACGGACACAAACCATTTCGACATGTCGAGATGTTTGCGACAAAATCCGTGACAAGTCTGCAACAAACCCGTATGTGTTGCTCTAATGGAGTTTAGTCCATTACAATGCACGGGGAAAGTCGGCGACAAAGTCTGCAACAAAGTCCGGGACAAGTTCATGACAAAGTCGCGGACTTGTTGTGGACACGAATCATGAAAGTCGGTGACGTGATTTGTGTCGCGGACTTTAATGATTTGCGTCATGCCTTTGTTGCGAACTTGTCCTGGACTTTGTCACAAAGTTGGCATAATGGAATTTGGGCTTTACCTGGCATGTTGGCTGTTGTGCTAAGACGCTTCTCAAGTGCATTCTGTTGCAGCAAGCTATGCAGAGCATGCAGTGGACTTGTCACGTCATGTTCTGATGTGACAAAGTTTATTCCATCACCACGTTGACTACTGCAGCCCTAGCATACAGAAAGAAACATCTATAAAATACACTTTTAACCCAAGTTATACAAAAAATCGCAACAATGCAACAAAGCAGTAAAAACGCACTGTGTAAATCCATGGAGAGCGACCCAGCTTTCTCAGACTAAACACAATCTTGAAAACACTGTGATCTACATAAATGTGATATACTGAGGCTGAAAGAAGCCCATATTTATCAAGCCATATGCTACTGCTGGTGAAAACTCTACATGACTTCATGTAAATGTAGATAGTGGAAAAAAGCTGAAAAACATTTCCCATGTATATACTCAAAAATTAGACAAATTTGTACAAAACCTGAAAGACAGGCAGATATTAAGAAATTTGGCAAAAGCACCGAATGAATCATTATGATTTGTGTACTACTTTTTAACGTATTTTCACGCATTTCTGTTTATGTGTACTGCATGTATGATTTTCATAATAAATATAAATGAAGTGGTAAAATTGGGTCCATTTTAGGCACTGAACTTTCTTGTGCAGATGCCGCATATCCTAAAATGAATGAAGTAGTGTGAAACTTGGCAGATGAAACACAAGTATACACTATAAACAATCGGGCAGAAAACATTCCAAAGAGATGTAATACTAGATACAGAGTATAGATGCTCAACTTACAATTGGCATTTTTGCAGCATCGCTGAGTTGCAGGTTCAGTGCAGAACTGAACTGATGTAACAACACAGCATCGCTGTCAAAGTTCAATGGTGATGGGGACGAAGTCATGCATAACACATTCCTGCTCAGACACTGTGCTTCTGCCAGCCATTCAGATGACTGTTTGCTGTAAAACCGATCACATACCATCATCAGTGCCAGCAGCCCAACTACATATACAGGGTGGGCCAAAAAAACCGGACCTTTTTGAGCGTTGATAACTCAGCGATGGTTACCCATAGAAAGGTTGTTATATGTCAGAAGTTTTAGAGTGTTGTACACAAAAAGGGCCAAACTTGCATAGCAAATCATTTAAATATTCTTTGCCTAATTTGCCTAAATCTTCATTAACACTGAAATTAGGCATTTGCCTGCACTCCCATGTGCCTGAGTTCAATTAACTCAAAAACCCACTTCCAAAAAGTCCAGATTTAAATTCTGTGAATTATTCAGTGTGGGGGCATTGCAACAGATAGCATGGTCACAAAATTTTTGTAACTGATCAGCTAAAGCGTGTGCTAATTGAATGCTGGGCTTAGCTGATCCTGAACACATTGACTCCAGTGATCGATCAGCTGCCTAAAAGGACTGATGACGGATCTATGTTAAATATGTGTTACAGTCAAATTTGACAGAATTTCGGAGGTGACAAATATCTATGCAAATTAGGCCAAGAATATTTAAATGCTTCGCTACGCAAATTTGTCATTTATTCTTTACAGCATTCTGAAACTTTTGAGGTTTAACACGTCTTTCTACCACTAACCATCGCTGAGTTATCAACACTATAACAGGTGCAGTTTTTTGGCCCACCCTGTATATGCTTTATTTGCTATTCTAATGAACAACAACTACTGGCTTATTCTTCTGGAGTTACTCCCAATTAAGCTGGTCCACAAAAATAAATTGCTGCAACTGCTGCAGCGAAGAACTCAAAAGGCGGGATACTGTTTCCATCACTTAAACGAAAGGATCAAAGTGTTTGCATGCAAAAAAATGACATCAGAAAAATACCAATTTAATATGCGACTGTCCACCTAACTCAACAGTAACCATAACCCCAACCTTTGGAACAAAAAATTAGCATGCCGATAAATGCTGCCCTAATTGTTCATTCAAATTTTGATCTCTCTATGCCTTTATATTTTCAAGTTAGGAGCCTATACGAGACAGTGAGTGAGTGAGTGAGTAGGGTTTAAAGTCCCACCCAACACAGTATAGGTCATTTCGGGGACGGCCTTTCCAGGCGGAATGCACACAAACACATAATAACGGAACAGTAAGTTTAACCTTTACAGAAACACAAAACACAAAATACAAAAGAAAACAAGCTAAACCTACGAGACAGAAATGGATGGGTGAGAAAGACACATAATGTGAGCTCTTAGGATGGCCGCATAATAAAAGCACTAAACTTACCGTGCATGGTCTGAATCATCGTTGACATGCAAAGTCAAGACGGCTTGCAGAAGCCTGTGTCTGGCCAGTGCAAGTGCATCTCTAGCACTGAGCCATGACCGACCAGCTATAAGATCTGTACACGAATCACTGAGATCGGACACGTCAACATTGGCGATGGTCACGTGACTAGAGATAAGCTCCTGCTTCACTGAGTCAAAGTCAATGCCATCAAAACTTGCCAATGCCCTGAGCAACAGACACCAACAGACACAGATAATACACGTGTGAGAAATATGATGCAGCAGTATAAGACTTACAACCAAATGCATACACTTACAGTGCTGAAAAATCACTGATGATGCACCAGCCACATGACAAAGTAAAGTTCACATATAGGTTTAATGTAGAAAACTCTAACCCCAAAATAACGACAGAAATGGCTTCGGGTCGCTTCCAGTCTGAACACATTAACAACTGAAGGATTTACCGACTTCCACTTTTGCATTACTATCCAGCTTAATCCCAAGAGAATCGGGTTAGCAGAAACAGCACTAGCTGAGCATAACCTAAAACAAAAATCCTTATAAATATTACAGTACAACATATTACGGCATCGCAATGTGCACATGCCAGCATGACTTCACAGAAATAAATATACAGAAGCCATACAATAAACAGCACTCTGCTACGATCATGTGGCTTTTGTTTAACAGGCTGACTTCTGCAGAGCTACTCCAGGATGGGCCAATTACAAAAGTAGACTTGCAACAACCGCTACAGTGCATCTGCTACCTTTTCATTCTATGTGACAAGGTCATAGCGAAAGTGTACCACATTTAACATCCAAATTAACATACAGTATAGTATGTCATTTCAGAAAAAGTTTCAAAAGTCTTCAAACTGCAATATGCACTAACAAACAAACGTGATGAATAGTGGGAAGAAAGTTTAATGCTGTATACAAAAGCAAAAACAATACCAGTAAGGTTATCATAAACCACTGTCCATCTCCAATACCAACAAACGTAACTGAAAACAATTTTCTTCAAAACTTGGCACCCAGGTCATTAAACACACAACACATAACACAGACTGATGCAGTGATAACTACCTCAGATAATGACTGTCATAACCAGTGTTGAAGGCTTTGTGTAAAGGACTTGAGCTGTGTTCATCGGCATATGACTTGACGGTTTCCTGCCAACTAAGTGCTTCGTCCCACGCCCGAAGTTTAACATAGCTTTCACAGACCTACAAATCAATACGAACTTCACAAAAACAAATATAATCACCACAATAAAATTTCATTATCACGCTGAACAAACAACATCCAAATCTAGCAAATGACAATTGTTTGCAATAATCAAAACAAAAGCTCATCTTTTTTCTGGCACATTTGCAGTGTCAAGAATAAATGTGGCTCAGGGACAGATCAGCTGCAGATGCCAACAATGAATCTAAAACTCTTTGCGACCTACAAATAACTACGAATGTTTTAAGCAGCTACTGAAGCTGCACATGTTCAACTGTGGTTGTGGCCGAAGCATAATGACTTAGTATAATGACTTAGTATAATGACCTAAGTATAATGACTCCCTGCTCTTTAGCGGACATATACAAATTCACTATATCATGAATAATTTTACAAGTTGCTGATGACGACGATGATAATGGATGAATGAACTTTATTGTGACATTAAGTCCTAAGACTACAAGGACACATAACAATAAGCCAAACAGTAAAGTCACGTATGAACTTCTCAGATATAAAGACAATGCCCATCATGATCTGACAAGCTGACCTGGTGAACCATGTAGCTGACGACATTGGCGTCTCGTGCATTCAACTCCTGGTTCTTCTGCAGCAGCGTGACTCGTGGAGTTCTTGCGGATGTCATATGCAGTGGGCTGGACTCACGAGAATCGTCTGCAGTAGGCATGTCTGGTGACAAATAACTCTGGAGACAGGCTTTGAAGCTAGCAGCTGCAGACTCATGCCTGTAATACAAAATCGAGTCACAACAATTACACACCTGTAGCCTACAGTGATGTCAGTATACAACTTGAGCAAAATCATCAATCCTCGCTGATATCCTCAGCACCACAGTGGTGATTTCTACGACTTGCTGTTATCAATATTTCAGCAAGTTACTCTAGATCAGTCAAGTTCCCAGAAGGCACCTCTGACTTACTTGACTTAATAGCCTTTAGGCAGAGCAAAACTTCTACAAACTGCCCCAACCAACAACATCAAAACAATGCTGCACAGTATTATGGTTTAGTGATAAAAATTTTTTTCAAAGCTACACACACTACTGAGTTAGTGTCATATAAAAAGCAAAATTACACAGAGATAAATTTAAAATGTGCAAAGCTTATGAGTTGACAGTGTAAGTACTTTGCATTGGCAACATCTATGGCTGATCTGATCCAATTCATTCTTCGTCCTGTAACATCACGTGACCAGACCAGTAAGCCGTGGACAGCATCAGGGGCTCGAAGCCAACACAAGGCATCAACGACAAGCACCATAACATGCTCAAATTCACCAGCCTGCATCCACAACATCAACGTGACACAGTGACAACAGATGATTATTCAAGCACTCAAAAACAAAGTTTCAGTGCTCTACAGACATAGTATACACCCCAACAACTTCGACTTTATTACATAAAATCTACCAAATATACAGGTACACTGCCAACAAAAGTCTGTTATCTAAAATCTAAATCTATCATACAACAAACATCGCAGAAAAAGCATCACGGACAGACACAGAAATAAACTCGAGCAGAGGCAACATAAAGAAATTATGTTTCCAGCAAAGAAATAATGTTTCTGGCACCAACTAATACTGGCAGATGCATATTGAAAACTGGCTTTTATTAAAATAAACACAAAAGGCTCATTGAAACAATGATCTAAACCTAAAACAACCTGCTATAGTTCACCTATAAGAATTGCTCATATGACTGTGTGCACAATTACTATACACGAGGCAAAACACGGAATCATGCAGATTTAATGACACTTTTAAAGCGATTCTTTTGTAGGTAATTTGACACATGTATAGATGCTCTTCTTCACTGTATCTCCTGCATGCAATTTAATGCTTGCCTATTATTATTATTAAACCATGCTGCAGGGGCACTGTACATAAATTATGCTAAGTATGTTGTGAGCACTAAGCTAATAAGTGTAAGACTGTTGGTAGCAAGTCACGAGTCAGTCCAGAAATGACTGGCGAAAAAGACGCGCTCTTATCTCTTGCTGAAACTGCAGCACAGGTGGCAGACTGTTCCCGGCTCAAGCTGCCGCCACCAGCCGGCAATGCCCGGTCCCCGATGGTAGAGCGTCGCGTCAATGGCACTTACGACATAGGGTTGCAATTTAACAATCTCTGTTAGATAAATATATGATAATGAGTACATGATGACAATGATAATTACCGGGCTGCTTGTGGATTCAGTAAGTTCCGAGAGCAGAATGTAGCCGTGGCGTACAATGGTAGCGAAATCATGCTGAGACTGAGCTATCAGCATCAGCTGCAGGCGCACTCGACTCAACCACTCGCGACAAGTCGCACGATTTGTCCAGAAGAACGTCCTCACAGCCTGCATCATACAGCAATCATGCATGATCGCATATGATCACATGACGAACAACAACCACTATCAGAAACGCTCATATCAAACAAGAAATTTAAGCTAATGCTCATGAGACACACGAAAGCCTATAGCAGTTCCTGTTCGCAAACTGTCAGTCTATCTTCAGCCATTTCATCGCAGTTCATTCTTAAAGTGTGCGCTGCAGCCAAAGATCACAAAAATCAATAAAAACCCCTTATTTTGGAAGTTCAGGGTCTTTCAAAGTGATCGATATTGATACGACTGAAAAGCTCATCACTAGTGCTTATTGTGATAGGCAGCATGCCCATGCCTATCTGCAACCATTTTCACGAAAGACTGGCCAACAATAATGGTAAAATAACGACTTTTACAAGGCTACCGATCAAAGATGCCCTCGTGCGCAATGTCCTTCAACCTAAAAAATCGAAACTTAGACCGTCAAAATCTATGTTCAATGCTGAAAATTTCATATCCAGCTTCTTTATGTCTATCTCGATTGATTCAGGCGCAATTCGCTCTTGGAATGTGTCTCGCAGCCCGAAATTGCCAAAAAATCCATAAAAACCCCTATTTTGGCATTCAAGGTCATCCAAAGTCATTGAATTTGGAGCAATCAAGAGCCAGTGTACAATTTTCTATTAGTGATTAATAGTAACCTAAGCCCTATATTTGAACCGTTTCTAAGATATGGCGACTTATTGGCTGAAAATCGCAAATTTTTCCCACCCCTCTCATTTAGCGCCCTCATTCGAGGTGACCCCTGCGAATTTATGGAAAAATTTTTTACAGTTCCTGAAACTACAGTCTTCCAGTCAGCCGATGCTGAAGATTTGGTGATCCTAGCTTGCACCGTTTTTGACTGATCCACCTGTGTGATGGACAGACAGACAGACGAACGAACAGAATTGTGATGGCTAAGATGCGCTAAAACAGTCTAGCTGCTTTTGTATTTAAAAATTCTACAAATGCGCTGAAAGATTTCTCCCAATCAATATATCAGTAAAGCATGCATTCTTTACTTACACTTTTGAGTTTGCAGTGGACACGGTGACACTGTAATTCATGTTAACTAGAGCTGTTGGAATAGTGCGTTAACTTAACATGTTTATGTGTTACAAAATTAATGCACGTCAAAAAATTAGCGCAAATATGTAAATTTGCTGAATTCTCTGAAGCAGGAGTTCCAATATTTCATTAAACTGCAGTTATTCGACGACCAAAAAACACTCAAGTAATTCAAATTGTTTTGTTGCGTTCGATCACTACTGCTAGAGTTCTGCAACATAGCCACAAGTTCATCAGTTGTCATTCCTGTCACCCTCTCGATACATGATGCATTACTAATGCGTTAACACATGCGTTACAAAATTAATAATTCAACAGCTCTAATTTTAACATACAGCCTTAAATAGGAATTATAAACAGCACCAAGAAGGCTGGCAGATCCATGACAATTCTACAGTTTAAAGCCAGATTTACCAAAGTGGGGCCTGAGGCATTTGATTATGTGGGAGAAAATAGCATTATAAATTTCTCATTTGCAACTGCCAATCTACAATAGCTCAAATCAGTTCTTGCCTCAAAGAATAGCATTCCAGTCATCTAAAAATCTGCACTATCACAATGCAGAGTGCACGGTCCGCAGACCAGCCATGAAAAAAGAATGACAATCTAGTATCAGTTACCGTTCTATTTTCATTTGAGCTAGACACAAGATTCAAACATAACAAAATAACAACAAAGAATACCTTTGGCAACGGAGCCATCGTAACAGCACATCCTTCGACAGCATTGTACAAATGTCGCTCTAGATACTCCATGAACTGCAGCAGCAGAGATGTACGCAAACAGACTCCATACACGTCGCCATCTACACAGCCAACTAAAACAATTAAACAAATAAGAGATTACAAGCAATATACTATACAATATAATACTGCAAACAGTAAAGTCACAAAAGTGCACACACAAGATTTGTTGTGCATAAATAAAAACAAGTAAAGCTCTGCTAACGCAAACAGGAATGCACAACAGCGGTGCACCGTCGTACGCTAGTGATGCGTAGACTTCATCCATAAGTCTCATCGGTACAGCTTTTGGCTAGTTTCACAGAAGGCCCAGTAAAACGTAATCATTCACCAGATGGCACCAGACGCCCTACGACTAAATATGTAGGCCCTAAGCTTATAGTGTCTTACTTGTACTCACCAGATAACGCCATTATCTCGCTCTGGCAACGCCATATCGGGTGGATGTCGCAGATTTTCCCTACCCCCCTCTATTTAGCGCAAATTTGTGGAAAAGCTTTACAGTTCCTCAAACTAAAGTCTTCCAGGCAGCCAACGGTGAAGATTTGGCGATCCTAGCTTGCACGGTTGCACCGCTTTTGACTGATCCACCCGTGTGACAGACATACGGACGGAGAGAATTGCGATGGCTAAGACGCGCTACAGCAGTAGCTGCTGTTGCGCATAATAAAAGCTATTTCGCAATGTGCATAGACCCATCCAGCCATCTCACCATAGATGAATGCAATAAGTAACAGTGAAAGCTAGCACATAAACAGGCATATTGCATGATGCACCAGTCCCATATCCATGGTCTCGTGTGGTGCATTAATCGTGTATCTGTGGTCGCAAAGCAAAAGCTGGTGTCTGGCTGAGAGCTAAGACAACAGAGATCAGCACCTGTGGCTTTGAAAGGACTTTACACCTTCTTTCACATCTGTTTTACAATGACTCATCTTAGACAACACAATACCTTGCAGTGAAGCAGCACCAGTAGCCTTTGACGCAGAAGATGACGAAATGGTATCAAGACCTTGCACTGCAGCAGCGCAGTGTTTCACAGCAGTCTCAATAGCGGCGAACGTGTCCTGAGGTTTACCCAGCGGTGTACGCAGTCGAGACAAAACACAGAACTGTGCCGCTTCCCACATTGCCCAGAACCACAGCAGACGCTCGTTGCGATCAACCTATGTAATAAAAACATTGTACCAAAACATCAGAAAAAATAACTCTACAATGATCTTAACCCTAGTAGCATGTGCATTAGTATTATGAAAAATGACATCTTTAAAGGGCATCCAGACGTAATGAATCTAGCGAAACAGCGATGCAAAGCTGGATACCACAGAAATGGCGAAAAATTCATAAAATTAGTAACAAGTTGTACAATGATAATGAATATTCACCTATCACATGCTGAGAGTGAAAAATAGAACATTTTGAATGAAATGATAAGTCAAAACCAGCTAAAAACAATAGTGTACTGACTAAAGTAAGCAGCTGATATGATTCTTCTCTTGGAGTTTCTTTCTCACCAGAACGCTGACATGAAAAGAACTGTCGCTCAAGCCATGACGATCCCGATGTACCGAACCTAACATATCCAATACAGCAATTAGTAATATAATATATCAAATTACAATAAATCTCAAATAGTAAAAACATGACCAAGGAGTGAGTGAGTGAGTGAGTAGGGTTTAACATCCCACCCAACACAGAATAGATCATTCCATTCCATAGCCAGAGATAAATCACGAAACAAGTAAAGGTAAACGTAAAGCATGCCGTGCCCCTCCGGGACGTAGGCGAGGTGCTCATCTCACTTTCTGTGGCCATTGAGCCTGTATGTGGATAAACCACTGAGCCCGTGATGCATGGCCAGTGCGACGCCAGACCTACGGTTACCTTCCCAGCCTTGGGGCATCACCGCCCTTTGGATGGTACCAAATTATACTGCTTGGTGAACAGCGGCAGATGTGTGTGAACAACTTACACAAGGTTGTTACCTGACAGTGCCCCGACTCGGAGTCGATCCTGGGACCTTTCGGTCACCAGTCTGTCCTGTTACCATTACATTACCAAGCCACACTGAAACAAGTGCTGGAATATAACATAACCTTCTGTAACCTAAACTAACACTGCTGGCTGGAAGAGAGTGTTCTGCTCCCACAATTTCAAATATAAACAGCTGAATGACACATACACTTACACGTTGATGAAACAGTATAACGAAAAACAGCTACTCACATATGAGCAAAAGTAGAGCTATCAGCTAGCACTATTATTACATTTAAAAAGAGAAGTTAAATTTAGGGACAGCAGGATACAATCTCAACATATATACAATCTTAACACTTGACAGCAAGGAACAAAGAAAGCAGTTATTAATATTAATTCTGCTGTGATAATGTATTTCAGAGGCAAACACAAAAACACACATCATATAATGAGCATTTAACATGTACACCAGGTTAGCCAGTTACTCACAAGTTCCCAGTTTCTACTGATACTAATTAATTTCATCCTCATGAAACGGACCAAACAACTCCATATCCCCTCTGACTCAATCCCAAGTCCCAACAGGTCTATATAACTAACACGAGTAAACAAAATAGACAACTAACTGTTTCGCAGTGTCGCGCAGCAGACAAGACATCACAGCGCTGAAATTGTGAGAGTGGAATGTGCCACTAGGAGTGCGAGTCATATGAGCACGAACAACGTGATGATAAGCTTCAACCCAGCTGCCTTTGTATGCTGTTATCCTCTTACTCAGCTCTCCGCCAACCATGTTACGTGGAAGTCTGAAAGATCCACAACTTAGTTAATAACTACTGACTGCTTGCTTTGATGCCATCATGCGCAGGTTTCCCTGAACCTGAAAAATCGAGACTTGGACCGTCGAAATCTACGTTCAATGCTAAAAATTTCACACGCAGCTTGTCCAATGTCCATATCTATTTTAATTGGTTTCGGCGCAATTCGCTCTTGAAATGTGTCTTGCAGCCCAAAATCACCAAAAAATCCATAAAAACCCCTATTTTAGCGTTCAAGGTCATCCAAAGTCGTTGAATTCAGTGGCAATCGAGAGCCAGTGTACCACTTCCTATTGGCGATTAATAGTAACCTCGGCCCTATCTTGCACCGTTATTGAGATACAGTGACTTATTGGCTAAAATCACAAATTTTTCCTACCCCCTCTCATTTAGCGCTCTCATTCGAGGTGACACCCTTCGAATTTATGGGAAAGCTTTACGGTTCCTGAAACTAGAGTCTTCTGGGCAGCCGACGGTGAAGACTTGGTAATTCTATCTTGCCCCATTTTTGACTGATCCACCCTTGTGATGGACAGACGGACAGAACTGCGATGGCTAAGATGCCCAGAAAGCAGTGGCTGCTTTTGCACGTAAAAATATTAAACTCCTCATTAAAAATGCAACAGTTTTGTTTTCATAGTTACTTGGATAGTTTTGCTGGTTTCCGGCACCATTCACTGAATGTGAGAAGAAAGAAAAACAAGCCACTGCATCGCAACATAATTTTTTGTCACTGCATTTAAAAACAGAATATAACAATAGCTAAATTCACTGGCAAAGCCAAACACTGATCAAATATTAACTCAAATATCCTGATTAATTATTCTACAGATGTCATAAAACACAACGTGATGATTATAATCAAAATTTGATTCTGCGCAGCAAGATTAATTCTCAATAAATTCCTCGAAATACCACCTTCAAATGTATTGTTTTTGTTGACGTTTTGGCAACCGCTGCTGCCTTCATCGGAACATCAACAATAACAATACATTTGAAGGTGATATTTCGAGGAATTTGTTATCACTTATTAAGCTGCATTTCAACGCTACGTTTCTCACCCTACCTGACAACAGCTGACAATGGAAGAAGTCGAAGCAGATTGAAATATGTACTTTGAACTTCATAGTCACTATCACTCAGCCGAATGCTTATCAGGTCAAGACAGCTAAAACCAAACCATGCACTATACTACCTGCTGATAATGCATTAATGTGCAAAAAGACTGAAATAAAATAGGGAAAAATCTCTTTTCATTGTATTTTGACCATTAACAAACTCGTTCTTACTTTTTGTGTCCCATATGACTTAGTAATCGTTTAAGTACTCTTGCAAATATAAAAAGACACGAGTAAAACAGTGTCCTCCTTTAAGTAGAGATAATGCACAGTACATAACAAACAGTGTTTGGTTCAAACCATAGACAAAATAAATAAGTAGACTGTTTACTCACCATTTGCCTAATGCAGCAAGTTGGAACCTGTTTCATTAAATATTCATCGTGCATATTTCAGTGAGTAGCGACCTATATGATCCAACGAGCTATAAACAAAACTTGACAATGACGTCATTATCATCTGCTAGCAAACCAGATTGTTTTTGCTATCTTATTTTTTTTAAACAGCATATCATAAACTTTGGATTATGTGGCTGTAATCTTAGGACTTACATAAACCAAATTAAGGATGCTCAAAAGTCAATATATATATATATATATATATTAAATATTTATCGTGCATATGTGGAGTGGGTGTGGCATTTTTAGGCTTCAAAGTTTTTGCTGAATCCAATATCTATGGTTTATCTTATCTATGGTTCAAAACACACCTATGCAAATGACTATCAAAACAGAAAACCGTTTTATTTTGGAGAGATCTGACAAAAATTTTAAAAAAGAGTGGCCTGGCCACAGTTCCATTTTATGAAGCCTGTAACCCATTCTTGTGTATTCCCGGCCACTACACATTTACAGCAAATAAGCAAAATCCAGAACAGCACCATACCCCTCAACAACTGTCAACGACACATTTGAGCAGTTCTTCATATATGTCTGCAGGCATCCAGCTGCCAACTTGGTTATCCTTTCATCCGGATTATATGCTAAACGTGCACAAACACACAGGCGATTTAGACATATGTCACATATACAAAATCAGTGTAAACAGAAATTCACAGTTGCATGGAACAGCCCACCGTTGGGAAGCAGATTCAGTGGAATCATCTTCGAAGGTTTGGACATGTCTGACAAATGGACGATTCCCGCTTGCCAAAACAGCTTCTATGGGCAGAACGTCCGGATGGTTGGCGCTGTCCTCCTAATGCGCCAAGGAAACAATGAAAGGATCAGGTTGCTGCCGACGTGACGACTCACCTATCCAGGCGCCTTTACCGTGACCCCTTGATGGCAGCTGTCGGCATGACAACTGAGCGCGGTGTATGGCGGGGGTTACAGCACGACATCACCGGCATCAACCGACATCGTGGCCAATCAAGCAAGCGTGCACATCCAGATGTCTCGAGCATCGTTAGATAAGTGTCGATCCGATCCGAAACAGAAATTCACAGTTCAATAGCAAGTATAAAAAGACAGCAGCACTGCAGCAAGTGTCTAACTTATCAAGCCTGTTTGACAACTGTTTGGACGGCAGTGCAGCAACTTGTCTAATGGCATAAGATTTGACAGTTAAAAAATCTGAAAAAAGTTGAGAAAACTGCCAGAAACGTGCCATTCTGAACCAAGCCTAACACGCAAAGTAATAAATCACTGGCCAGTGTCCATTCAAAAGTGTTGCCGATTGTTCAAATCAAACTTGAACAATACTTTGCAGTGCAACATACAAACATCCTGAGTCAAATAGTATAAAACACACTTCAGTCTATATCTTGAACTAATTTCTATCATTCACCAATAAATTCAACTTTAACTGTAATGACAATGCAAGTATTATAATCTCCTAAATCCACCAAAATCGTGAAACCCGATACATGATTATTTTCTTCATATTACTAACATTATCTGTGTACATGTGTGCTGTTAATGAATATTTATCACTTGAAACATGCTAAATATTATCACATGTATCCTAAATAAAATAAAAAAAATGCAGCAGAGCTCACCAGTTGTGACCATCGCCAGCAACAGTCGAACAAAAACAGAAGAATTAACGATCTGTGAATGTGAGTTGACTTCGACCAGAAGCTCATCAGTCCACTTCAACATTAAACACCTGCCCAACAAAGATCACACCGAAGAATCAAATACTTCGACAGTTTCATCCATGTCTGTGCTGTCTGCACAAATCCACATCATTAGCACCAAATGTATAAACAAAACCTAACTAAACTAGAAATCAGTCAGAGACCGCAGACCTCTGCCAAGGCCATGTTGTTCGCCAGGTGGCAGCACCATATTCAGTTTGGAAGCGGTTTCCCTTATGCCCCATTGAAAGCAATGTTAACAAAAATTTCAAAGTGATCCAGAATCCAGGATTCCTTCCGGATAACCCCCAAAATTAAATCACTGGTAGTTTTTGCCATTCCCAACACTCCCAGAAAATTTCAGAAAGATCCGTCTATAACTTTTTGAGTTATCTTGCTGACACACAGACAGACAGACAGACAAACAAACAAACAAACAAAAAAAGTCTGGCAAAAACATAACCTCATTGGCGGAGGTAAAAATTAGTAGTTCTTAAACAAACGTAAACATAAGTCCTTCCCGAGCCATAAGACTCATAAGATGGCGCTGATCTCTGTTTCTATAGTCCTCAGCCAGACACCAGTTTACACTGCGAGACCATGGATACGGGGCTAGTGCATCACATGGTGTGCCTGTTTACATCCAAGCTTTCCCTAGTACTCATCGTGCCTACCCATGGAGGGATGGCCAGGTTGAGTTGACCTGGGCGGCTGGTTACATACAGAAATGGTTTATCCACCTGCTGATCACCCATCCAAGTACTAACCAGGCCCAGCGTTGATTAACTGCATTGATGTGACCAACGGACGTTACCAACTAAGCCAGACTGCCACCTTCTAAAACAAGTAAGCACGAAAATTTATACAGCACACCATGTCAGCGAGAAACCTGCCAAATCAGAGGCATAGGGGTCAGGTGAGACAAAGCACTAAGAAGGTTCAAAAGCTAAATTAGAAAAAAAAGTTTGTCTGAGTGACAAAAACACATATGGAAGCAACTTGTAAATGTCCAAAAAAGGGTGTTAAAAAGGTAGGAGCAGCTACTGCAAAACTATGAGTACTGAAACAGGTGTGAACATGGGGACAGATAACAGATTCAAGTCAGATGCTAAATAAAACACGTGCCACATCTACTGATAAAACATCCCAACTCCGAAAACAAAAGTGCATTAAAGTTAATGAAAGCCTGGCTTAAGTGTGTCTGCTATGCAGAATAACACATTACACCAAAAACAACAGAACCCAAAGCAAAAACTCAGTATGGTAGTACAGCAGAAGTCTGCGCCAACCTAGTGTCTTCGGGTGTGCTGAGACAGAGCAGCAAGTCTGCAAGCAGTGAAGCGATTGTCTCCAAGTTTTTTGCATTAGTTTCACCGACATCAGCAACCAGGCCGCGATTGACCAGCGGATTCTGCGTCACAAGGCTGCTCACCAGCACAAAATTGTTATGCCTACAACGTAACACAGGGAAAAAAACAACAATAAATTACTCTGCAAATTCATCAGCAAAAAAAGCAAAAATAATGTAGCAACAAAAAACTGCTCTTTGTACCAATTACAGATTCAATACACAAGTTGATGCAGACAATCCATAAAGTATGGCAGCATCCACGCTGCAAGAGCATCCACGCTGCTGGGCTGAATGCCTTTTACCTCGATAACAGAAACGGATCCAGTTAATTCGCACTTCACTGATGTGGTCCTAGCAACAAAGCTTACTATTCAAGCCACGTTAAATGCTCTATGACAACAACGATAATAATGACACAAAAGAAACAGATGACAATAACGAATGACGGCAAACCGTGAGCAAAGTGAGTAAAAAGCATTGATGATGGCATAATGTGCAGCAGGATAGCAGTCCATTACTGACGTATTCGTCAGCAGCAGATGCTCACTGAACAGACTGAAGATACTTGGTGACAACGCCCACATCTACACCAACAGCAATCATTGTTCTATCAACAGACACGGCAAGTTTACCAAAGTTTGCATACATCCAGAATACACAGTAAATATATTGTATTATTGTTTTTATCCAACTAGTTGAATATGTTGGAAACTAAGTTTTTCTTCACATATATTTTTCTCAATGGTCTTTCGCAATGCCCAGACATTAAAAATGTGGCTGAATCGATTTCCAGCCACTCACTGCCACTGGAAATTACGGCTGGCAGTGAAATCAAAGTTAACGGCACACAGCAACGCTGCTTCAGCCAATGCAAGTCTACCGCAATAAGATATTAACAGTGCCTCTGCTGCTTCATAAATGTCACTCTACAAATGTGCACATTATTATCATCAATATTATAATGATTATTAAATAGTCACCTTGCAAATCATCATGCCATACTTTTAACTGAGAATGAACAAAAGAAACAAAAAAACAAACCCCGATGATGTTGTTCTTTGCATTACCGATCTCCGCAAGCACACAGATGCAAAACACGACAGTTATCTCAGCCTCGGAGGTCGTCATCGGTTTCCACGGCATCACGTAAGCATCAGGCGACACTGATGACAACTGACAGCGAGCTTCGCTGCCCGACTGTCTCAACAGTGTGTCATATGCACAGACAAGCATCGACAGGACAATTCTACATCCCACATTCAATGCAACAGCAATTATTTCACACTCGCTGATTAGTCAATTACCTGCATTCACTGTTGCCACAATGTCGCAGATTTGCCAACTTTTTTATAACTCAAAACTTGCATTTTAACTTTGTACTTTATTACTATGCTATTAGTATCGATACACTACTTTATGCTACATAGTTTACAGCTCCTCTTATCAGAGGTTTAAAAAAAGGTGCAGCAAATGCAGATAAAATATAATATAACATATAGCAAAGAATTAAACTTCTTCACACAAATCAAAAACATAATAAAAACAATGAGGAAACTGCTTTATACCTGTAGGCTTCCTGCATTAAAGCCACACTTCGCAGTGACACAATGGACTTATAGATGGCAAGCACAGATCTCTTTATCTGCAACAGCATGTGCATAACTTATAACAATGTGTCCTTGACAATGAAAATGTCTGAAAACTGACGCAGTCTTTCCTTCTCTGAAAGCAAAAGATTTCAAATAACAACTTAGCAATCAGTGTAAGTAACAAACGGAAACCATGAACATTACACATAAAGCATAGAATTATCTACAAAAATATGCTACTAATCGGAGGTATTTAACTGCACTACGATGAGTGATAAGCTGTCTAGTGCTGTAAACTAATTCTACAGAAACAAAATATTACATTCCACAAAAAAAAATTACTATGACAGTAACAGAATGCCGTTCTAATAAATTACTAAAAAATAAACTCGAACTACCTGTCTATCTTGAGAAAAATAGAGGAGAGGTAAGACCGAATGTGGTCCCATGATATGCATCAGAAACTCTGTTGTCAACTGTGTACCAAATACTTCAATAACCTATGTATATTGTACAGCAGACATAAATAAGCACGACAATCTAGTTAGCTCACGGCTTATTGTAACATCAAGCAGATCTAAAAAAGTAAAAGGTAAACGAAAGTAATGGAAAATATAACCACAAAAAATCAATATTAAACATATCTTCATATATGGCTTCTCCGTATTAATTTTCATTAAACATACAGGCCCACAAGTGAAAGACAAGAAGTATGAAAATGAATAATTTGTAATGGCTATATCATTACCACAATAAAAAATGCTAAAAATCAGACAAGATTCATCAAAGACTTCAACCATCCACCCAATACCAGACTGTTATTTCACAACTAATACAATAAAATGATCTCTCCACAAAATAAACCACAAAGTCAGCTCTAAGCCTTTAAAGACAACCAACTACAACAGTCATAGCTAGCCAGCTTTAGTCCAGTAGTACACAAAGACCAGCCCAGAATGCACATATAGGCCACAATTGATTGTAATCTGGCCCATGACACTCAACAGAAAAGTGACAAGACATAAAATAGTTGTATTTTTCATATTTGTGTACTGCACTATAAAATTATGAATGTAAACAGCGATCGGCAAGTAAGCCTTTGATCCAGTTTTGCCATCTCCTTAAATGTAAACCATAGAAAAATTCTAAAGGTTGGTTTCTGACGTATCATTCAGCTGACATAAGTTCGATTATCACATGATCTCACTCACAGTGGTTTCAAGACTGCATTTGATAAACCATGACCGAAAAATTTCTGCAACACAGCTTTAGTCAATATTTACCTTTGTGAGAAGACTGAGCCAAGATGAGTGCAGATAGTGAAAGGACTCGTCAGAGATACTCAGTTCGACATTAGCAGCACTTGATACGTATTGCAGCAGTGGGTCTCCAACCACTGTGCAGTCCGTCCCCTGCTTCGTCAGCAGAACTCCCAGACATATATTTGCTAAAATAGCCGAGCATAGCAATCCAAAAATATCACTATCAGCACAAAATGTAAGCTAACTACTGGAATCTAATCTGCAGCTTAATGGCTGCATTTTTAAAAAAGGCTAAAGTATGGCACTTGCTATAGTGCTTATTACAAGAGACGGACTCGTGGACAGAAGCGCTTTATAATCTTGGAAGTGGCAGCTGATTAGCATGAGCTAATAATACCGCAGTGCACTATGCAGCCATCCATTGCCCGCATTAACGAACAATTGGATCCACAGTTTGCAGCAAGCAGACATACCAATGACCCAATCAGCCACACTTGGCCTTCACCCCATAGCCCGTAAGCTACTACTCATTTCCCATCCCACGGAGGGTAGGAGGCTGAGTTGGTCTGAGAATATAGCAGGTAAACAATTTGCTCAGTATTGCTTGCAAATGAGCGGCAGTGAGAATCGAACCATAACCTAAAAGTTGCAAGTCAACACTAACCACTAGACCACTTGCACCTACACAAGCACGCAGGTGTGAACAACGTGCCCAGAGTGAACAATTTGCTGCATATTTTGCACAAATATGCAGCAGAAGAGTGGACAAAAAAAAACACATATGGTACATTAAAAAATAAAAACACAATTCATAAAAACCTACATAATCATAATCTAATAACTTCAAAAACATTCAATATACAAACTGATTGCAAAATGGTCTTCATTTACCAGCAAAAATTGCTTGATCATCATAGCAGTGCTGCAACACGGCCTGAGCACATTTGACAAGCCGATCCACAATCTGCCAAACAACAGCACATGCAGAACTTGAACACTCAATCAAAGCATTCAACGCACGACTGCTTACAAACTGCCGCTTCTATTGCTACAACAAGAGTTCAAACTTCCATCTCCCCTTCCATTCCCCAACCTTCATCTCCCATTTCCCTCCCTTTAATTAGTCTTAGGTGGGAGCATTGTTATGCTCCCTACATACAGTCAGCTTAAGTGAAACCCACCTGCCAAATACACAATGGTTCAACACTTTTACAATACAAAACATACACATACCATTACTCAGCTAAAACTACCAAATCAGAATAGAACATAACACATCTTCACAGCTAAACTTTTTGTCTGTAATGAAACTATTTTATCCTGAACCCACACTTCCCCTTGCCTTACATATGCCATTCATTATAGCTACTATCAAATACCACCACTAGTTACTACTACTAGCAGTAAAATGAGTAACAGCCTTACTATTACTGAGACACAGTGATGAACCAGAGAACTGGTTTTGGCATAACATTAAACAAGTTCTTATTTAGGGTGGGTTTCTGGATCTTAACTGGCCAGTCAAGTTAGTGTTAACTGGCAGATTTGCATAACTTTCGTTTCCCATTGCACTAACCAACGGTCAAAATGGCCAAAAATTTAACTGGCTGAAATCGGCCAGTTAGCTAACCGTCGATCGTAGTTATCGTATTTAACGCTACTTTTGTACCATTTTGCAAGCAGTTAATCAAAGAATGTGATACTATAAAACGATTTTACCGTATAGCAATGTCTTCAAAATGCACGAGGAGACTTTTGCTGCTACAAATTTTGCTACAATTCGATTAAAGCAATAAATGACAGTTCATCACTGCAAGACGGTGTGATAAAAAGCAGCAATTACCAAATACTGGTTGCCGATGCTTGATCCATCCCACAAGCTCTGCACGACCGTTGTAAAAACTCTAATCACACATTCCAATCACATCCATCACTAACGATTTCTACTGACACAACTCTCAGCACTGTACTCTCTGTACTGTAAACAACAGTTCACTAGATTGTTCATTGGTGTCAACAGATATGTAATTATGTATGCACTATCAGCCTTGGCCCATTTTCTGAAATTTGTGCAGCTTATGTTGCTCCATATTAAACTGGTCTGCAAAAGTAAACATTTGGAAATTGTTAAGGAAAACTTTCATCTGGTGAATACTTCCTAACACATAAACAACAACTCAGAGCAACAAAAACTACAGAAATGTACACAAGTGATAAATTCCGATATTAGATTAACTAGAGGGCTTATACAAAATAAAGATATACCGCAGCAGAGATGCGATTTTTACAACACATTCCTTGGGCTCCAAGTCACCATCAGCTAACAACTGACCAGAAACTCCAACAATCATATCCTGTCGAAACATCACATCCTCTTACACAAGCATTGCTGCTTGGACTGTACAACAATAAACAGCGTCAACCTCATTCTAATTCAAAACTTCAGTAACAACAATCTAACCTCAACAGATCATGGCCCACATCTATTGCCATTATTCGATATATATGTAAAAAAGACTTACCAGTTTAAAACTGTGTATTATAAGGACGATGTGATGATATCAGTCCTCTAAAACAGCAAAAATCATTTGGGTAACCTTAGATGGGGCTATGCATATAGCGTCCTTACAAGCTGACTTTAGTTGGTAATCACTAACATAGTCTAAAGCCTTCTTCATTTGATGTTATTTGTTGTATTAGGCCTACTTGTCCAATGTTTACTGATTAGCGTAGCAGCCGAAAATGTTTCTTTTAGCCTATTGCTTAGCTAATAGTAGGCCTAACAAAAAAGCAAAAATATGACCCTGTGCCAACACAATATTCAGCTAACTGCGCACTCATAGGCTTATGCATACAAACTGTCCAACTGCACAGCACAACCCTAACCCTGACATTAGACACTTCCAAGCTGAAAGATGGTGTAGTGGCTACTGTGCCATGGAGAACATTTACATCAATCTTAAATTTTTATGCCTTATTGCTCAAGTTATGAACGCATGCAGAATGCACAGATGGATGACCGGATAATAAAGTGATGGACACTGTTGATGTCTAATAAGAACGTGAACTTATCCGTGTGCTTGCCATTTATAGGCCCTAACTGCATGCATGAATGATCTGACTGTCATCTTGGCCCTACATTCACAGTTAATGCAATAATTTTTGCCTTAGTAGCCTATTATGGCAATGACCATCCGATGCAGCAAGCCTACAGTATTTTGGTCGAAAGTGAAAACAGCTATATGAGATCACCATATCATTATTACGCAGACTTTTACATTAGTTAAGCCTATATTATACACTTAGGCCTATCTGTTGTTTTATGGTGCACATTTTGGGCAGTTTGACCAAATCGGTAACCATTGGGCAAGTAGACCTAGTACAACAAATAATATCAAATGAAGAAGACTTTAGACTATGTTGGTGATTACCAACTAAAGTGATGATCGATTCAGGGGTTTTGAGTTGGCTGAAGGTCAAAGTTTGCTTTTTCCCATAGACTTTGAAGGTCGTCCTTACAACACTCACACTACCATGTGACGTGTGATACTTGACCAGTGACCAATTTCTCCAGAAGTATTCAGCTATATCCCAAGAGCATTACTGCAGCAAAACGTTTTACAGATGCAATCCCTTTGACTTGCCTAACAAACACCATTACAACAGTGAAACTATGCTATGCTCTTGTGATTGATTTGCACTATAACGCACTAAATATATCTCATTTGATTGACTACTAAAAGTGTAATCACGATCACAAAATATAATATACCTCAACATATGCCTCCATGTCTTCCAGAAACTGTCCAAGCAGTGTGACAGAAAATGAGAGATCGGCACTCCAGAACTCCTGAAATCCAATAAGTGCCGAGGCAGTGTGCTCGACGACGTTGTCATTCTGTGTTGAGTCAATGTGCCAGCCGACCAAAATATCCACAGTGTCCTACATGCATGCTTGCAATGAGTCAGTGAGTAGAGTTTTACATCCATTCAATGACACATATATTACAACATGCCATTTGAGGCACAAGTAATAATAATAATAATAATAATAATAATAATAAAAATTTTTGTAAAATACGCCCGGTAGTAAAGATCCTGGGGGTTAAAAACTAAACTAAACGTTAAATAATAATAATAATAATAATATATTTGTATAGCGCCGTAGTGTCGTAGCTTCAGAGGCACTGGCAGAACAGGTCAGTTCTGTTTGCAAAATTAAATAAGTGAGTTTTAAGCCCAGATTTAAATACAAAAAGAGTGTCACAGTTAATGACAGAAGCAGGCAGAGAGTTCCAGGTTGTCAGCGCAGCACAGCTGAATGACCGTTTGCTGATGGCAGTCCATCTGAAGGGCACATGGAGCAGTGGAACATCTGATGATCTCAGTGACCGAGTTCCACTGCGTGCTATGATGTGTCGGCTGAAGTACACCGGTGCTGCCATCTGTCGTATTTTGAACATCAGCAAGGCCAGCTTGTAAGAGATGCGCTGCTCCATCAGCAACCAGTGTAATTTCTTCAGCAGTGGATACGCATGTGATCATCTTGGTGCTTCATGAACGATCCTTGCGACGTTGTTCTGTACTCGCTGCAGCTTGTGGATGGTGCCGAATGGAGCGCCGTGGAGCACAGCGTTGCAGTAGTTGATCCTGGATAGAATCAGACTGCATGCAAGCGTCTGTGCGAGATCCATAGTCAGTAGATGCCAAATGTGACGGACTGCCTGTGCATGGTAGTTGCATGATCGCGCCACAGCCAAGACGTGTTTGTCGAACGTCAAAAGTCTTTCCAAGCAATCACTTTGGTCAAAAAAGCAACAGCAAAAAATCAAACAAACTGACAAAAACCTAAATAATCTTAATAAACAACCTACACACACGACATTAACAAACAAAATATTCCACAAAATACACACCAGCTACTAGCAAAACAAAACTGGTTCTTAGATGCCTATTATGCAATCCAGCCAAGATAATGATTGGGCTTACATGTATTCTAAAGTTCGTGGGACTTGCATGGGGCACAAGCAATCTGATCTACTGCTAATGAAACCCACATGGATTAATACTGACATAAGACAGACAGCTATACATGCACACACAATTCGACACTAATGCTACTTTTTATTACCAACTTCACAATTATTTCACAGTCACTCTGCTAGGCTATGCCCAAAATAGCAGTTTTGGAGATGGATGCAGTGAAATTCATGCTGATGACCTTTCTCTTGCCCAACCGATGATGTCAAAGATCTAAGGAGATCTCAGACCTATCACCACAATATGTAAAAAACGTAAAGTCCTTCCCAAGCCTTACGGCCCATAGGGCGGCGCTGATCTCCGTTTCCTAAGGCCCTCAGCCAGACACCAGTTTCCACACTACGAGACCATGAATACGGGGCCAGCGTATCGTGTGGTGTGCCTGTTTACGTCCCAGCAGTGAAGCCGGTACCAAATTATACTGCTTGGTGACAAAGGCAAATGTGTGTGAACAACTTGCCTAAGATCGTTACCCGGCAGTGTCCCAGCGCGGAGTCAAACCTGCGCCTCCGAGTCACCTCAGGATTACAAGTCCGACATGTTACCGTTAGACTACCGAGCCACAATATGAAAATGTACAAAAACAATATAAACTAAGTACTCAATAAATTGCAGGCAATAATGTTACACAGTGAAAATAAATGACTGAGATATTCAGCATAAGCACATTGTATCTGGTATATAAAAATATAAACAACTGCTATGGCTGACATTATGGTGAAATGGTTCATGCACACAGACCCTGAAATGAGGCCGGAAACAGTGTGGGTGGTTCTTGACAATGAATGATATCACGTCGACGACTGCAAATAATATGTCCGGTGTGTCTGCGTTCTCCAGCACTGTCTGACATTTACTCATTACCGTCTATCGGTACACAGCACAATCACTAGCATATACTACTAATTTATGTAAACAAGAAATTTGAGCAAAGCTCACGAAACGCGCGAAAGCCTATAGCAGTTCCTGTTCGCAGGTAATCGCAGTCTATCTCCATCCATTTCGTCGCAATTCACTCTTTTGCAGCCAAAAATTGCCAAAAAAATCGCTTAAAATCAATATTTTTAGGGTTCAAGGTCGTTCAAGGTCATCAATGTTGATAAATCCAAAAAGCCTGTCACCAGTGCTTGTTATGATAAGCAGCATGTATGTACCTATCTGCCACCATTTTTACGCTATGCGAAAAAAATTGCGGTAAAATAACCACTTTTTAGGAGGGTAGCTGTCTTTGACGCCCGCCTGCGCCAGCCTCCTTGAACCTAGGGGGTCGGGACTTGGACAGCTAAAATCCACATTGAATGCTGAAAATTTCATATGCAGGTTGTCTTGGTCTATCTCCAGCCATTTTGTCGCAATTCAGTGTTGAAATGTGCGC
>Ga0209671_1000068_pt1 | contig 42607 bp, 26 predicted proteins | sample WorMetHERISLAND2_2_FD_187401 | JGI IMG/M metagenome (GOLD analysis project Ga0209671, IMG submission 187401) | Marine gutless worms symbiont microbial communities from Max Planck institute for Marine Microbiology, Germany - Olavius geniculatus... | ecosystem: Host-associated > Annelida >...
GTCATGGTAAGTTAATTTTTATAATAGATTTAGGTCTATTTCATTGTCTTGTCTTTACCAGTGCCAGTGCTATCAGAAAGATAATGGATAGAAACGAATTTAATTCTGTCCGACCGTCCGACTATAATTTCTGTTGATTGAGTTTAGTTGGAATGGTACCGTAGACGTGGTACGCCACCTAGGGAATAAATCCACTGCAGGTGGTGAGATAACGCTCATGCATAGCTTCCTCTTACATTTCTTTTCATTAAACTTTTTATCTTGTTATATCCAGTACTAAGTGCAGATTATACGGGAAATTCATAATTTTTACGTTGCACTCTGCCATGTTTGTTTTCGGCGCCGATTTTTCATCCCGAATGGATTCGGTATGAAAAATTGACCTCAAAAATCGGTACAGATTTTTGAGGTCGATTTTCGGAGTCGACTTTCGACTCCGATATCTGACTGTGTGTCACCGGCATTAGACACTACAGCAGTCTGCGATATTACACCAATGATGACACTGTGAAATTACAAAAAAAGACAATGACTAACCTTGGTACGTACTTATTAGCACCCACATGAAAAACGTCTTAAAGTTCAGCGACCTTCCCTGACAACAAAAACGCCACAATACAATGTTTGTACATCTCAGTCAACTATAAAAATGTGCTGACATATTATGCTTCACTTAGCTATAAAATGCATTATGCAACCCTAAGCATGACCTAATTATGACCTTTGTCAAACTGGCATACTCCTGCCTTGGAAAACATTTACACAAATTTCAGGGTTTCTGTATCTTTTTTATTCTCAAGCACATGTGGCCAGACAAAGAGATGAACAAATGAAGAGACAAAATCCAAAAAGGAGCTTATTAAAATAGCCACACAATAAATGCAAACAGCAAATTAATTAGGACTGATGATCTGACTATTGACAACTAATGTTCCTTCAGCGCTTTTGTTATGTTGGTTGGGCACAAAAATGATATCTAGAAAAAGACCTTGTGAAAAAAGTTCCATTTAGATTACCAGCCAAACCTGGGCCCACACTAATGAAACTTCCTAACAGTTTTCCAGAGTCTCTCCCTAAGATCGTCTTAACTTACATACTTACATACATACGTACATGTATGTCCCTAAAGCTTTGCTAAGAAAATGTCCTATCTGAATTCTCCTAATCTCCACAGTTTACTTGGTACTCCTTACAAAGTTCTTTTTTCCAAATCTGTAAACCAGATTAACCAGCCAAGAAGGAGTAGCTTTTAATGACCAACAAAACACCATCAAGAAGATGACTTCAGAATATTAGCCAAACTCAGACCAAAACTATGACTCAAACCTGTGTCCACATAAGATGTGCTACAAATACTGACAACTTACTTACTCACAAAATATTCATCTTCTAAACAAATCAGCTGCAAAGTGAAGCACAAAATAAACCAAGATTACATAAAACCAGACTAAACATACTTGAAACCCGATAAAATGATCTCTCAACCAAACGCAATGCACAGAAAGAAAACTTGGAATAAAATTCGAGTACCTTAGTAAGATCTTTATACAGCTCAGGATAAGTCATCGCAATTTCAGGCGAGACATCCTTGTCTAGGACGAGTGAAAACACTGGAAAATTGGTGTATACAGTCGCATAGCTGTAACAATTTAATTCATTTTTTGCCTTTACTCTATGAAACATTAACTGTGAACTTTAAAAAAATCAATAATAGCATTACTAGAACGCAGAGACAATGAAAAAATTATGCAAATTCAACCAATGACCACTCTACAAAACTGCAAAATTCCCTAATACATTATGACTATCTTCTGTATGTCGTGCTGTGGTTTCTATATCATGTCAATATACACTGTGTCCCAAAAAACATCCCTGACATTTTCGACTGTCACTCGAAAACCAGTTAACAGATTTTGATAATTTTTGGTATGAATATTCCTGACACAACTTGCCATCAAATGATGGCATCATTGTCCCATTTCACCCACTGTCTGCTTCTGCACTACCTAGGAAAAGCAGATCAAACGAAATATAATAATAATAATACCAATGCCAATGTTTATGGTGCTATCATCATGGCACAGCCATTACAAGAGTTCACCCGATACATTTGACTGAATGTAGCACGAGCGCCAGGTGGCTGCCGACCTTTGGACCAAGCCGATCAGCTTGAGCCAATAGATCCGCCAGGAGGCAGCTACAGAAACTACATTCACCATCGCCATTTATTATTACTCAGCTAGACAGCTGATACTCATTTTACCATCCCACGAAAGGTAGAAGGCTGAGTCAACCTAGCTGGCAAGCTTCCCACCGAGATGGTTTACCAGCCCGCAGGCAGTCACCCATCGCAGTACTAACTGGGCCCAGCATAGAGTAACTTCGTTTCATCCAACTATGCCACGCCACCACGCCTTGAAATAAACAAAAAAAAACCTGAAAAAAACATCCCCAACATTATCAATTGTTATTGTGGGAAAGATTAGCAGATTTTAATATTTTTTAGGAAAAATATTTCAGACACAACTGGCTACTAAATAACTGTTTAAGTTCCCACTTCACCCAATGTCTGCTTCTGCACTACCTAGGGAAATCGGACCAAGCATAATACTTGTTGAAATGAACGAAAATGTCAATAAATTTAATCTATCCAGATCTGTGGGCTTCAACAGCCAATCTGTTACAAGGTTTAATTGTCATTAAGCAGTGTGTCTATCAGATGACGTTCAGAAATGATTAGGAATTCAAGAAGTGACTGGTAAAGCCTGGATTGGTCTGGAGCAGAACATTATCGATACTGCTGTCAATAAATAAAAAAAGTGTCTCCATGTCTGTGTTAGCATAATGGGTCGACATTTCAAGCAATTTTACTGTAGACAGTTGAAAAATGGACAACTGGATAAAATATCAGCTGATGTGTCAGAAATGTGAACGAAATGTGTTTTTATGGGTTATGTAAATTAAGTAATCAGACCGCATTGGACAAAAAAGTTGGTTCTGTTTTCCCCCGGTAGTGCAAAAACAAGACACTGGCTGAGATGGGAAATTAAATAATCACTGGATGGCTAGTTGTCTCAAGAATATTAATGTCAAAAATTATCAAAATCTGATAATCCTTCGTGAAGTTACAATCGAAAATGTTTGGGATGTTTTTTGGGACACAGTGTAGAAATGAAGCACAGCAATGTACCACAACGTAGCAAAAGTGCGCAATCTAAAATAACATGATACTATTAAACTATTAAAAATTAATTTTCTTCCAAATGCAAATTAAATAATGTTCCATGACATCACTTTTCCTCTGACTCTTGATCAATTTGCTGACTTTTCCCTGACTGCTGTAAAATTGCCTCACGTTTCCAGGTTTTCCAGACCTGGAAAAGTCACCCTGCTATCAGCATGTAACTAATGAACTAGCACTAGCAAGCACTAAGCAGCATTTCAGTATTCCAGTCATTTAGCCACAATTCACAGGTATGAAAAATAATCAACCACAGCAATTTAAGCAATTAGTAATATGGTCAGAATGACAATGGCTAGATGCTCACCCGACGAGCAAGAAGCCTGGAAAGAGTGCAATGGAAATGAAGTAGAATACAGCAGAGAAGACAGCTTGCATTGACGAGATGATCAGACCTCGATGTATCACAAACTGACTCAGCGCCGCCGAACGCTTGTAGCTGAGACAAATCATTCATAAACACACTTATATAATGACTTAATATGCCCATAAAAATACACACCCCATGCAAGCCATGGGAGGTGTCAAATGGGCCCGATCCATTTCCTGACTTGATAGCATAAAAGGCACCTGAACCAGGTTTTCAGTTGTGCAAGCATTTTAATGTGTAGATAGTTACCGTTTATGCTAGCAACGAGAGTATTGTTTATTATTATTATTATTATTTGAGTTTTTGCATTAGTATGTTTCATTTCTGCGGCTGATCTTCATTGTCAGTGGCAGTGCAAGTGATTGCCTGCTAAGATTCATCCCTGAAATGACCAGAATGTGTTAAGTGAGACTCAATGCAGTCCACACAGAGCTATAATCCAATGAAAAAAACAGCTAACATCAACTGCAGGGTACACTAGTGCAAACAAGCACAGGCTCAGAGTTTGTGGGAACAACAAAGACAGACAAATTAAAAGTCTCAAATAAACAAAATAGTTAGTGGCAGATTTTCAAAGCTCACGTGATGTGTGATAACAGCGGTCCTGCCACTTTGGCAATCAGTGTACCGCATGCAATAAAATAATAATAATTTTATATGCAATTCACTCTTAAAATGTGTGTTGCAACTAGATCTGTCAAGGCGTTAATTTTTTTAACGCATTAACGTACGGATTAACGCAGTGCGTTAATTTTTTTAATGCATTAATTAACGCGTAAATTAACGCACCCAGTCCCGTCGAGATGGAGAGTAGAATGTAAATTACCCCGGGCCCGATACGTTTATGGGACATGCCTGTAGAATATAGAAAGTTAGAAAAAATGAAAAAAAAAGTTTTAAAAACACATATAATTTTTTTTTTATTTTTTAAAACGTATTTAGACTATTTACTATTTCACTATTACAGTAGGCCTATTTTATTTTAACGGTTAATTGCTTGAACGAAGAATTTCTCCTCTCCCGTCGCCTATTCTTCTGCTTACCTTTTTATTTCTCTGACTTCTAATACATGTAGTTGCTGCCATTATGCCTTGACGCAAAACTTGTGTAGACTGTTGAGCATAGTGTTCAGAATTTTGTACGTCCGCAGGTAGCTTATGGGGTGTTTACACCATCCAGCAAACGTCCAGCATTAGCACGTGTATTTTGAATACATTTGCTGGAAGTTTAATGGACGTTTGCTGGATCGTGTAAACACCCTATTAGGCACAAACGAAGATGTTGCGCAAATGTTTCAGTTTAAACTTTAAACGTGTTATGCCGTGGCTACACGCACCGATTTCCTCGTCCGAAACGTTGTCCGACGTGACCGGGCCTTCCGAGGTTTATAAACCTCGTCCGAGGAAATCGTCGCATGTAGCCACGCTTTAGCGGGGCATTACTGCTGTAAATTTACGCATGTGCGTTAATTTTTTTAATGCGCATTAATTTTTTTAACGCACGTTAATTTATTAACGTATTAACGCGTCAACTGTGACAGCTCTAGTTGCAACCCAAAATCGCTAAAAAAATTACTAAAAACCCCCCAAAATTGTGAAAAATTCACTAAAAACCCCCTTTTGGGGATTCAAGGCCATTCAAGGTCATCAACGTTGACAAAATTGAAAAGCCCGTGACCAGTGCTTGTTATGATAAGCAACATGTACAGCATGCAATAAAATAATAATAACCCACCTATCTGCAACCATTTTCACACTAGAAAAGCTAATAGCGGCAAAATAACATCTTTTAAAGGGGTACCCCTCTTTGACGCCCTCGTTTAAGGGGAACCCCCTTCACTTGGGAGCCCAAAATTTTGTCACAATAAACTAGTCCTTGGGGCAGCCAACAGTGATGATTTTGTTATCCTAGCTTGCACTGTTTTGATACAGCTCACGAGCATGACGGACGGACGGACAGATGGACAGACACCTAGATAACGGCTAAAACACGCGATGCATTCTGCTATCATGCATATAAACCAAAATCGGTGCAAACATTCCACAGGGCAGGAGTAACCAGAGTGCCACTTTTCAGTTTCTTAAGTCAAAGCTCAGAGTCATCGTTAGATATAGAGTGATGGCCACATGATATGACAGTATTGGGTCAATATACTTTTCTAGTTAATAATAATCATGCAGTCAAGATTATGGTTCACATTAATATTAGAAACATACACTAATCATAGCTAAACAGCAGAAATGATGCACTCCATGAGGCAAAGTGACAGGCATGAAAGCAAAAAACAACCTGTATCTGCCGTGGACGAGCAGCAACCGACCGAGATAATTGAACTGCGTCATTGAAAAGTCGGCTGCAAGAGCTGCTTGCATTCCTTCCTACAGATGCAGAACATCACAGCTCGTCTGAAAATTCACACTGTGCCCACATGGCAGTGACTGAGCTTCATATATACTTCATAACTCACAATACACCATGCACTGTTAAAGATATTTGCAGTGTACCATTACAAAGGTGCATTAAAATTGTCACTGAAAGGTGAAACTTGAGTCGAAACAGGTTATGCTTTAAACGTCAGGGAACAGAGATGGCGAGAATCAATGTTCAGAAGCCAGAGACACTGATGTGCAGCTTCAAACTAACTGTCATGTGCCTAGATCATGATATCAGCCTAGTTGTATGAAAAAGCAAGGCACTAGTCTTTTTAGCACAGAATGAAATGACTACAAGTGATACTCATAGCTTCTACTGATACCTTAACAGTACACATCTGTGATTCTGTGTTATCGGTTTAGACTATGTGTGCTAAAAATAAGATGCTCCCGCAAGACGTGCAGTGCATGGCATCACTTGAAATGTCGTCCTTTTTATGCTACATTACACTTGCATCGTCACATTTACGACACTATGATTTAACTAGCTTTCAGCACATGCAAAAGCCATGTATAGCAGATACACAATATATAATACAGTACAATGCACGATCAATTTATATAGCATGGAGGCACAGCAAGTTTCTGATGTGCCATAGCGTTAAAGTGAGTAAACATAAAACAGACAAAAACAGTTCACAGCCACAAAAAGATGAAATAGATCTGTACAGACCTTGCCTACAATTCCAACACCTACGTTAGCAGCTTGAATCATACTGACATCATTACCACCATCTCCTGAACATGGATGTCGCACATACAACAGCTGTATGCAGTGCTCACTGTATGTTTGTAATGTAATGTTTAGTACTATGCAATATTCACTGCTGAATATAGAGCATCAGTATCCCAAAATATACTCTTAGGCCAAAGCAGTGACTAATAACCTACAGAAATTCATTAAATTACCGGGTATCGCATTTTTGTCAAGTTGATGAAAAGAAGAACACTAACGTCATTGACAAATTGTTTCCAGTGGTGATGCATAGTGGCAAACAGAAATTGTCTCAAAAAAGGCAACAGAAGTTGCCAAACCAACTTAAATAATAAAGTTTGCACGTTAATAAATTTATACAGCTCATCATGCAACATTAACCTTGCTTACTTCATGTCTGCCTATTTTCTTCCATGCTCATCACAAGTTTGGCAAAAACTCCAAAAGTTCCAACAATATCTGAAAAGTGAAAATTACTGCCAAAGTAAAAATGTCAAGTGGGTACTGGTTTTGGTAATTATGAAACAGATAGTAAGAAACTTGGCAGCAAGGACGATGCACCGACATTTAATGCTAACTAAACTGTATCACAGCATGAATGATATAATGCCACACCGTCAGGAGGCAGCAGCTTATAAATCATGACAGAAACTAATGACCAGAAACAACTGTCAAAAGAGGTGGGCCTTTGTCTCTCGCCGAAACTGTAACTGTCACAAAGACCAGACCAAACTAGAAATTTGGGGCAAAGCCCAACGTGAGTCCACCCGGCGCCCTAAGTCCGATTGATTAGGGGGGGTAAAAAGGGAGGGGGAGAATTTCCCGGCATCAAAGTCACGTGGCCCGCACTCAAATGCATTGGCATACGCCGAACGTGCTTTGTCGACTTAGGGCAGGTCAACATTAGCGCTTCTAACTTGGTTCGTAGTGGACGGAATTTCACTAAATTTTTTTGTTCAACGCCGAAAGGATCGCTCTCGTCAACGCCATCTAGATTATGTCGTCACCTTCATCGGTTCCAGAGATATTTGCGCTCAAACTCGAAAGTTGTCGTAAATCGCACCGATTTTTGAACGTTTTTTGCCCTCCCAAATTTTAAGGGGGGCGGTGCCCCCAAAATTTGTACTTGCGTTAACACCCCAACATAGAGACACATCAAGAGCCAAAGTTTTGTCGGGCTACACCCCCTAACTCTGAAGTTATAAGCGCTAATTTATTACATTTTAAACCAACCATTGTGCAAAATTTCACGCCAATCGGCCCACGCATCTCAGAGATCTCGCGAGTGGAGAGAAAAAAAAACATCTGCGCTAAAACATAAGCCCGCTCCGCAAGCTATCGCTTACGGGTGGACTAAAAAGCAGTGGCAAATAACTACTTCTGTAAAACACAACTACAAATGTACCTAGAACACTCACAAGTCAATGGAACTGTACCTATAGCACAGGTGCATAAGCCGGTGTGAGCTTTGATCAGGTTGACGATGTCTGCCTTCTGTGTCGGTGAGCAGCGACACACGACGACAGCTGGACACTGACAGGCTAGCTCCATAAACTCATGTTCATAGAACTTCAAACAGATCTGCACAGACAAAAGCACGATACTTTGCTATTACTAAAAGCAAATGTAATGTACAAGGCAAACAACGATGCTATGTCAAAAAAGTTCATCAGTAGTTACTTAGCAGTACACCAGGACACAAAAAAAAACCATTTCATGTCACCATAGTAAATCGTTACATCAACAAAGCTAGGGTGTAAAATTAGCTCTATCTAACTACACTAAAACAGATGGCAGAAACTATGAATATAAAAAAGATCAAGTGAGATTGCCTGTGTGCGTGAAACCAGCCGAGAACTCTTAGCTATACACGTTGCTGTCTCCAGCTTGTCACCAGTCAACAGTGAGCAGTGAGATTCTCGAAGCTCTGCAAAGCATCTCTGAAAGCATGTAAGGATAATATGAAACAAAATGACCTGAAACCTATAAACAGATACTGCATACATCGCTCCCCCAGCTCCCATATTCAGCTGGGGAGGAGGACATTTCCTTTGTTCTCCTCTCACTTCTATGCCCTTGGCATTTTGAGAGTGGACCCCATCAGCTGACGGGCCCCAAGAGTGTTCAAATGGCTCCAAGACATTGTCAGAGGTACATAGTGAACATCTTGTGACTTGCCTCCAATGATTCGCCGGTGATGACAAGAGCTGCATCACCCTTGCGTCTGAATGCATTCAGTTCAAGATGCGCCTCGGCTCGGTCGGACACCGGCCTGAAGGTGTGGATTGCCTGTGTGCGTGAAACCAGCCGAGAACTCTTAGCTATACACGTTGCTGTCTCCAGCTTGTCACCAGTCAACATCCATATCTACGCATTCGGCAAACAATACATAACTTCTTAAGCTGTGTTCACACAGACACGAGTACGAGTACGAGTCCAGGTTTCCGTTTATAGCCTGTAGAAGCTTCATTCGTATGAGTGGAACGTTCGTGGTCACTTGTACAAGCACATAACTAAATGCATGTCGGCCATACTAAATTAAATCGAATCGAGGAAATGCTTCGCAAATAAACAACAATATTTCATCACATCGCTAATAATTTTACCAACTGCGCACCTCTAACAATGAATAATTTTACAATGATGTCAGTTCTGACGTCAAGTATGTGCCACAGTTTTTGTAGATTATATTATTGTTATTTACAGGTAGTTTACGTTCTATGAATTAGATAAAAACATGACTTGCACAAAAACTACTCATACGAGTGAAATTCAGAGGTAACCCGTACTCGTGTGTATGTGAATGCAGCCTTATACACTGCAACTTAAATAAATTCTGGGGCTGTAATGCTAAAGTCCACAAGCAGGCAACTGACGAAATTAGCTTCCATCAGATATTACTGCTGCACCATTGCTGTCAGTCTTCAAGTAGCACGAAGACTTTCGTGTTCAGTCAGTCCTGCCCAGAGCTACTCACTTGGCACTTATACTGACGTGGTCCTTGAAATAACTTTTATCCTGCAGGTAACTTTAAAACACTTTGGCCGAGTGGAAAATAAAGCCCTAAATCTTGGGCTGTCTGAAAATTGTCGGAAAATTCTCTTCTTTTCTGAAAATTTTGTTCCCAAAATGCAAAATTTGTAGCTGAAAACCTTAATTTGGGGAAAATTTTGGAGCAAATCTAAAATTCTAAACACCCATAATCTCTTCTTTGACAAATCTGGAGATGTCTATGAAAATTTTGTCTGAAATTTGGAGTGTCTGTCGCTAAACTTCCTGCCCCGCCTCATGATGCCACTGACAAGAACAATGTTTTGGGCTATGTGATATTATTTAACTGGACAAAAATAAGAACAAAATTAAATGACAGTCATTCGGTGGTAAGTACAAGAGCAAAAACAGAGACCTTGATGCCAGCATTGCGTAGCAGTTCGAGCGTTGTCCTCACACCATCGTGTAGTTTGTCTTCAACGCCGGTAACACAGAGCAGTTCCATGTCACGCTCCAAGCTCTCCACCACCGCGGCTACCTTTGCCGTCCGCTCCTGCACGCTCATCTTGGCCTGATGATAACGACTCTGTCACCGGACCCACAACTCAGCATCACTCACTCAGTTCATACACTGATCTAGAATAATTTAAGTTTCCACTTTCAACATGGCAAAAAGTAAACTAAAAATATATCGCTCGGTGTTGACATACTACGTCGTCGTCCATTATTCCACTTGGAGCTGCACAAAACTAATCCTGACCCTTATTCTAACCCTAATCATCAAACTTTTGAAGTGAAAAATGGCACATTGGTTACTCCTACAATAGGGAACATTCACAATAATATTGGACTTTTGAACCTATTTGTCGTTGAGTTAGAAGTCCATAGAAGCCAGTACACTATTAAACGACACTGTGCTTGAGTGTCGTGTTAATTTCTACTCTGAGAAAACAGCATATTCACACGAAGCATGAAAAGCACACAATAAAAAGAAAGCACAAAGTTATCACCAATTGCTACAGAGGCTGTGTAGACAATGTATAACACATACGCTTTAAATATCTTCTAAACTTCATGTTTTACCCCCCGAAAAACATGTCAAAAATTCCCACAGGTTCCGTATCAACCTCAAAGTCAGCATACTGCTCCTCAGTCAAAGTCTTCTTTGCAACAACCAGCGTTCGGAGACCTTCTCTCGCCATGTTGTCACACTACACACATGTCCATTACTATTCTTGCACATATGACAGACAGATCTTTAACATAAGTTGATTTTCTCATGAGTTTTAGCATGTATTAACAAAACCGCACACAATTCACGTGGACTGCGTAGTCGCAGTTCACAAATTGTTTGTAAAATGTTTCCAATATGTCATAATTATGTACTGATATCAAAATACATCACAATTTTACCCAGTTTCGTAGAACACAAGGCGAAACAAATAACAGCTTGTTAATACAGAATTAAAGTATACAAAATATTTTTCAGAAAACGTTCCCTCACCTCGATTCATGCAAGCAATTACATTTTTGCATAAAAAGGATCCTAGCAAAAAAACTGCTTTGGAAATTACAGAAATTATAAATTAACGAAAATACAAAAACAATATACCAGTGCATGCCAGCAGCTAATAATGGATCCAACGTAGATGTTTATAAGCTACATATGATCTATTCTATAACAGCCATGATAAATATATAAGGCAAATAACCAGATCTTCACTACTACTCTCAGATTAGAGATGCAATAATAATCGTCCAACAATTGGTACTCGCTAAATGTCAATTTACATAGTTGCCGTCAGCCAATTGGCCAATGCCAACAATTGGCCAATTGCATACTGTTTTACAGTACTGTGATGAGCTAAACTGTATTGCAACACACCAAAATTCAGTTTAAAAATATTCAAGACCGGGGGGACTACAAAACTACAAGTTGTCAGTGATCACAGTCAAAAAATGTCTGCTCTGCTTCTGTTTCTAGTAGAACTTGGTGTTTTGTAACTTCGTACAACAACAGGCAATCAGCTACCTGATAACTCTGGCTGATGTCATTCAAAAGAAAAACAAAAATAGCCAAGCAACTATATAGCAAGTACACAATTGATGTACCTCTTCATCCATCCAGTCATTGTACTGAACAACATTATGCATCACAACATCGGCTCCCTTCATGTAGAATGCTATCTCTCCACTCTCTTCATCCTGCGAATCCACAAGCACATCACTTATGCACATCCAATGCTTACTATTCAACTGAAATTTTTACACTGCATGGCATCGTAAGCTTTCATAGCATATAAGGTCAAGCTGTTTACATCACTTTCATGTCTGAAGAACTTGGTCTTAATCTTCTAAAATGAAAATTGGCATGCCCAATACTCCATGGGAGGAAATGTTCACACCAATTTTGGGTTTCTACTCCCTTTTCGTTTCAAAATTAGAAGCCCATACAAGACAGACTGACATTTGGACAGATGAATAGGCAAAACCTGTAACACGACATATTAGGATGACTGCATAATGAAGCAAAAATGCCTTTAGGTAGCTAATGTATTAAGCACACTTTGATTATTAGATATAAAAACTATTTCATAATTATTAAGAAATATGTATCAAGCCAGTACCCGGACTACGATCCCCATCCTCTTGCTTTCCGAGCTGAAAGGAAACATCTGCAAGATGGTGAAGTGCATTAGCCGGGAGTCCGGTGTACGTAATGTCATGGAGTTAAGATCTCGCTTCAGCAGAGTTAAACCAACGCTCTCCGTCCATGTCACCAGAGCCACCTGAGTCATGTCACATCAAACACTGGTTTTCAGGTAACTTCACCATTAGCGTTCACTGCTGTCTTTTTGGTCTCTTATGTTGCCCGAGTATTACCAATGCATTACTTGTAATGCTAGCATTTACAAGTAACACACTGAGAATACTAGGGTAACCTAAGTAGCCAAAAATACAACAGTAAATATCTCTATAACTCCTCAAAATATTCTGTGGACAACATATACAGTACAGTTAAAAGCACACTTCCTGGTGTCTTATGTGCATTCAATTATAAATTTAACAAAACCTTTTACAGTTCATGTCCTTCTTAACTACACATAAGCTTGTCTTAGACACTAGTTAACTAAATTAACTGCTGAGATTGACATAGCCAATGGACCACTGAGTCATTGACATAGACCTCGTCAGGACTGGAGGCCTGGTAGGAGACCCTCTGCTGACTCTGCTGGTCGACCTCTGTATCGCTCTGTTCACTGGAATCGGACGAGTCCGAGCCAGCGCCAGCCTCATAGACCGGAGTGACATTGTGACACACAGCGATTGCCTTCACAGCGTCACAGACGCGCGTGACAACCGTCCGCTTTACCTTGGACGTGGGGTGAGCTGCTGCACCGGATGCTCCCGCAGGACTTAGACCTACCATCAGGTGACTGGCAACCTGAAACGTTCAGCAACACAGCGGCAACAATTTTCCAACAAATCTGTTTTCTTGGATGAATGACTCTTATAGGGCCCCACAAGAATGTTACCTGAGCCCCACTGTGGCTCTCGTCGGGCCTGCTAAGTCAACCCCCTGCTACCCGTCTTGCACTCAGTCGGCCCCTTCAGCGAACTCGTAGTCATGATAGTGTTCTACTGTCTAAGAGTTATCCTACCGTTCTTGTCTATCCATCGTGATACTCCATCTGCCAATTGCCAAGGCCAAGTGTCGACAGCTTTAGCGACTGAGATACATTTCTGTGCGTGTGCTGCGCCGCTCCGGCTGCGGCCACATAGCACATGCACAGTGCGCGCCCATCACACTGCGTTCATGAAACACCACAGTGAACTAGTAGAGATGCGCTGTTCTGACAGAACACTCATCCAGCCCACTCATGTGCAAGATTATTACTAATTTACAAGATTGGCTTTAATATGACGTGCTTTTTTTCATTCCTGTGACACAGTGTGCAGTTGTCAACAATAGAGCAATTGCACGGTATCGAAACTGGTATGATAACTGGCTGACCACCAACCATTTCAAATTGCTAAAAATTTTTTAACAACATTCTCTTTCCTACAACAGCAAGCTGACACATTGCATCCTCAGCAAAGATGTGAGCAAACACTACATATAGTGTACGGTGTGATACAAATACAAATGCACGTTAAACTCCGTGCGTATACAATACATACGTGCACATACCTCGTCCATTGAGTCTGCAGCAAATGACACGGTACCCAGATGCAGCCGCTTAAACACCTAGAGCAGCATTTATTTAGTACTTACATTACAATACCAAATCAGTTAACATGTTAACATACTATAACTGTTAATACACGGTGTTTCATAAAAAAGGACCCCTTTTTGTTTTTTTTCATATTTCACTCAAATGATGATCAATTTACACAAAATTTGTAGCAGTTGTAGCTGAAAAAATACTAATTCAAAATATTGCAACGAAATATGGCAGTTGATTAAATATTTTTTGCTAGTCCTGACGTAATGCTGACGTCATAATGTGTCATGGAAACAAACTGGATAGTCTCAACTGGTGCTGTCAGTTGCTACCCTGGTCCAGTGGTGAAAAATCTGGTTTCATTCATGACAAATTGTTGAAGTTTTACAGTTACAGTTACAAAAACAAGCAAAGTGATGGCATTTACGTGTCTGTGGGGATAGTTGGACTTTTACGCGTTCGAGCAAGACAGTACACTAGCACACAAAGCTTGCAAAATGGTTGCATAATTTTTGGATCGCAAGACGCCTGATTTCATGTCCCCACATTGCTTAGTGCGGACACAATAAACATTTTTCATGGTAGCAACTGACAGCACCAGTTGAGACTATCCAGTTTGTACCCATGACACATTATGATGTCAGCATTACGTAAAAACTAGCAAAGAATATTTAATCAACTGCCATATTTTGTTGCAATATTTTGAATTAGTATTTCTTTAGCTACAACTGGTACAAATTTTGTCTAAATTGATCATCATTTGAGTGAATTATGAAAAAAAACAAAAAGGGGTCCTTTTTATGAAACACCGTGTAGTATTTAGCATTTGTTAATATTTTGTTAACATTTTGATCAAGAAGCTGATACAGAAAGATTAATACCTTTAAAATTTGGTTTTGGAGAAGAATGAAAAGGATTGGCTGAAAAAAATAAAGTACCGGTAATAAATGCAAAAAGTACAAAAAATACAAGCATATTAAATACAGCAAAGCACAACAAACTCAGGTAGAACTCATCTTGAGAGGTGACTTACTGTTACCAAATATGATGGAAGAAAAATTGGTGCATAAAGCAACAAGAGAGCCATAGCGCATACAAAAGCTAAACGACGTCATAAGCAAAGATTATGAGAACATGAAGAGAGAAGCTGAAGATAGGAGCAGCTGGCAGAATAGATTGTCACAGACCTGCCATTTAGATAGAAGAAAGCACTATCTGATAATCAAAATTTCATTTACAAAATACTTAATGGGTGGCAAGAACTTGCCATTTCATTCTGAGTCAAGGTCCCAGTCTTGTCTGACAGCAAATACTGGATTCTGCCAAGCTCCTCTGGAATTGTCGTGCTGCGAACAGTTGTGCCAGGCACGTTTTTGTCTTTCTGAATCATCCACGCATAGACCACTTTACCAACGTCAAGATTCACTCGCAAACTACACACAAATATCAACATACATACTTGATACAAGGTAACTCGCACTATGACTATTTAGTTTCAATACTGCAGAAAAACAGCAAGATCTTGCACGACAATGTAAAAAACTAAAAATTATTAAGATAGAGTTGGGCAAATGTAACGGTAGCAACAGCAACCGGTGAAACGATGAATTATATGTAAGAAAAAAGCAATGAAACGCACCTGAGCGGAATGATGTATGAAAAAAGAATCACAAAACGAAACATGTATCGGTACCACGGTCCATCAAAACCCTGTTCACATCCAGCAACCAATTCAGTAGTAAATATGTGACAAGAAACTTATGACAGCTCATTCTACAAAATCAGACTTACATTAGATTAGTAGAAAAATCACATGAAAAGTGATCAATAATGCTACATTTACTCCAAAAAATGCTTCAACGTAATAATTAAACACACGCAATCACACATTCAATAAACTTGGACAGACATGACATAATGACCCATAAATTATTTCCAACTGATAATCAGACAAAGCCAATGATAAAGCAAATTTATCGTAGAATGTAAAGTCAAACCTTAATGATCATCATAATCAGTGCGAGAATGACAACCATAATGCAGAGAATTTTGCTCAGAGTGTTCACTTCCAAGTCCAAAAGTCCAACCTGGCAACATAAATTCTACCGGTTACATACACAAGCTTAACAGCATTAGCCAAACACACAAAAAACATACAGCATTCACATACTGTGATATGCATCAAACAGAAGACAACAGTTGCTTACAAACAAAATAATGTAGAAACAATGAACTCTGCTAAATTTTTAGCTTTTTGTTTAACGGGCCTGCTTTTGTCAAGTCACTCTAGATTAAACGAAGTCTTGAGATCGCTGCAGGTTTTTCACAAGCCATTCCTATTGCCAAACCGAAACTCTGACAGCGATAAAACCGTGAAAAAATCAGCACATTCTAAAAGAAAGCGATACAGACTTGTGCCTACATTGAAGTGAAAAAAGCCCGACCTTCATGCTGGCTTTGGATGTATTCATAACACTGCGGGTCTCACAGCCAGTGTAAATGACAACACCAAGCGCCGTGCCTGATGCAACCACTGTGTTAGACCAGGCCGTGTTCTCTATGTTCAACGAGTCTTCACCAGTTCCATCCACCTGATGCCAGTCAATTCAACAGATGAGTGAAAATCAAAATAAAAAGCACAACATTGATGCTTTGTGCTTAAATGAAAACCTTGGTAAATATTGATACAGAACCAAAATACGATGACGATGATCATGATGGCATGCACTGTAGAAATTTACGAAAATAATAATAAATTTATTTGGCAAACAATTCAGCAATGCATATAATAAGTTATTTAATGTCAAAAATTAATTCTCATCCAAACAGTCTTCCTCTACACAGATGACACTGAATTTATACAATAATACAGCTGAACAAAAAAATTAACAAAAGATATTTAAGAATGTAAACTGAATACTTAAAATGATACCCGTGAGAAAGTGCCGATAAAACTGTGAATATCTTTCTGAGGCTTCTCAGCAAACAAATGAGTCTCGACCTCAAACAGCTCCTGCAAACACAATCACTGTAAAATTCTGGAACTGCAAAATATATTAATACACCAATCAACAGTCATCTGCCTGTTATCAGTCAGATGCTGCAATTGCTTAATCAATAAAATTTCAAACAATATTTGAAGTCAATCAAAAAGACCATGCAAACTGAAAAATTCAACTACTGGTAGTTGTCGTCTTTCATGACAAAAGCAAAACCGCAAAAAGTGACAACGGTGCAGTCCACAGATGTAGTTATTCTGCAAGCCAGTAAAAAAACTGTTCAGATTTTACAGGTATAAGACTACCATGTCCGAGCTGAGTCGGTGTGTTGACGGTACAGCTAAGCGCAGTTTCCAGTCAGTTTCGCCATCCAGCTGGTCCGTACGAATGAAGCATGTGCCAGCCTTCTCGCTGGTACGTACAAGCACCATGTCAGCCGGCACTCGCTGGTTCTATCGGAACATCATGCAGGATATACACCACCATACAGTTCATCAAACAGTGATCATCTTACTATAATGCATGGAAAATTCGTCTGTCTGTTTGTCTGTCTGTCATAGCCTTTATAGTGCCTTCTGTGTTGCAAGGTTGTAGACTTTGACTGTGGCATTTGAGTCCTTGGGCCTCAGATACATCCACCCCACCTTGCTCCCCACATCCCAACATGGGCAGCTTGGAGGCAAGGGGGGTTAAATTGCCCGGTTACGAAATGGACCTGCTTGGAATGAAGTGAACCCACCTGTATGGTGAAAGTTTTCTACTAATAATACACTGTATCCAGTAAAAAAACTGATCCCCTAGACATCATGCAATAAAAATGTCAAATCTGAACGATTCTGAATAAAGTTTTGTACACTTAATCCCCGATAAATTTCTGAAAAGATCACTAAATTTCGTTAAAAAATATTGTTTCTTACAAAAATTATCAAATGTCGAATATCGATAACAAAATATCTTCGTTACCAATATGGCGTTACACACAGCAGTCGCTCAAGCAGAAGTGACGTTTGTTGACACAATCAAAATAACGTAAATAATAACAAAATGGTGTTTTCTGCAAATGATTGCATTTTATTTAATTAAACTGTTAAGACAAGAGAAAGAGTATGGTGCTAAAAGTTTGTTGCGGAATTTCCTTGCAAGCTGTGGACACTGTCAGAATTAAACAAATGGTTGCCTAATATTGGACACTTCACGTGTTGAGGCAACCTCACAAAAGCCGCTGTAACTACTGTTTGCATAAATATATTTAAATGAAATTTGGCACTTCGGCTGCCACTAGATGACATATTGTTGACGTAAAATTTTGCCAGAGTCAGATGTTGTTTGTTAAAGTTACACAAATGTACACAGGGGTTTCCTTATGTAACATCATATTCGTAATGAAAATATTTTGCTATCGATATTCAACAATTAATAACTCAGCTAACAAATAATATTTTAAAATAACATTTGGTATTACCTACAAGAATTTACTGAGGATTAAGTGCACGAAATTTCATTCAGATTCACTCACATTTAACACTTCTATTGTGCGATGTCTAGAGGGTCAGTTTTTTACCAGACACAGTGTAGTAAGCAGCCTGTTTATGTTTACTGTCGGCAACATCAAAAAAGTCATTGTTAAATGGGTTTGTAACACATGGGTGCTGCCGTTTGGGCACAGGACATCGTTTGGGAGTCATGTTAAATCACTGGCACCTTATTAAAATAAATTCACATACAATCACTCAGTATTAAGACTGCAGTCATAAGTTGCCAAACTAGCTATTACAATTTAACTGGTTCTGTTAAAACAGCCTCTTACTGTAACATAGTAGTTATCACCGTAGGTCAAAGTCGTATGTTCTGATGCATTGTCATCAAATTCAACGAACAAAGCTTAAGTAAGAAGCAGACCACTGTTTTCTGAGTAACTGCTGGAGTAAATTTTGCGTAAATTACACATAACTCATGCCCGCCAATCTTAGATGTAATTTTCGAACCCTGGTAATGGCAGCATCATAGCTTGGTACCCACATGGTGGCGGCGGCCAAGTGTCCTGATGCCCTAATGAGGCTAATGTCCTAGCACCAAAATGGTGAGCACTCGAATAGTGGCACCCAAATGACAACTTGCAAATGGTGGCACCAAAATATCCAGCTCCGTTTTCAAATTGTTTACAGTTACTTTGAGACACACAAACAATGACAAATGACACGAACAGTTCAGTTTTAGTGACAAACCTTTTCAACGAGGATCAAATCACCAACTTTGATTCTGGCACTCTCGACATTAACAACGCCAGTTCGAGTCAACTTCTTGTACTTCTGATTGTTGACGTCGCGATCTCTTAGAAACCGATTGAAATCATCGAACGCTTCTCGTATCATTGTTACAACAACAACGAACGTCTGCAGCCACAGCATCAGTGACTATATGAGTACCGAGTACCAGCTGAAAATTGCAGTCAGCATCAAAACAAATCAATAAATCAAACCACTAAACTTATCTTACTTACTTACACAGTGACTTACTTACCAATGGTGATAATTATGATGATGCTGTATAACTGATATTATCTTATGAGTAAAGATACTGCTAAATATAATTTATTACACTTAACACACTAATAGCCATCACTATCACCAGCTGAGGTGGTACCCTGTCAACTATATGACTAGATGACATGTACATGTGCTAATGCCCATGCACCAAAAGCAGCCAATTAAACTTACCTAAAAGCTCCCAAAAACATATTGACCTAAAAAGTGGCAATTCTCATATAGCAAAGTATAGAATAATAACAAAACAAATGAATGTTTACTAGTGTTGCATCCAATAGGCTGGACTGCAACAATAAAACATACAGACACTGAATGCAAATCCATTTATGTTAGATAAAAATGTTTTTAAACTAACACGACTATTTCAGGGAAGCAAATCAACACAATTAACCAGTAACCACCGTGAGGCAGAATACTTACAAGTGGTGCCCAGTATGTGTACAAGTAGCCGACACGCAGCTGGGGAATAAACTGTGACAATGCCATAACCAAGAAAAACAAGTTGAGAAAGAACTTGAACTGGGCAAATAGCACCTGTAAAACAGTACAATAACAAACAATATGATTTCCACATGTTTTAGAGTAAAAAAAACTGGAAATGTTCTGTCAAGTTATTACATACATCAATAAATTTCATACAACAATGTTTTAAACAACACCTATAAAATCACTTGCTACATAAGACCTTGTGATTAAACTTAGAACCATAAATGAAGTTAACAGCTAAAATGCTAAACATCAGACCTGGCAGCCAAAGCCGAAGCCGCAAAAGCTGAGCCGCAAAATGTTCGAGCCAAGCCGCATTTTTTCGCGCCGCCACCGCAAAATATGCGAGCCGAGTTGTTCGAGCCGCAAAATTTTCCAGGTTGTATTTTTAAACTGTATGTAATATTCATTTATTCATCTTCAAGTTGTAAGGTGTAAGATTCGTCACTCTGGAATCTGGATGCGTCGCAAGAGCATTTGCTCCTGCATTCTACCCGTTAAGCCTATCTGCAAGCATTCTGCTGCTGTTGGGCGGACATTTTGGTGAAATCACATCTGACTGCCTGGCAACCATGAACAGTGTGAGCAAATGACCAAGCGACACCATCGTCATCAGTGTGTCTGGAACCTCTGCAAACAAGAAGCTACGATTGTTGGAGAATCTACAGTCTGACGACAAAGATGGAAATGGTTCCACGAACAGTAGCAAGGACGACGATAGTAGCACCTTTCGCATCATGCAAGAAGTGACAGCTTACTTAGGCCCAAGAGTGCTCATGGAAGACGAAAAGATGTCAGCCATACCCTACTGGAGACGTCACGCCCACACAATTAGAATCTAAGCCATATTGTGAAAGTTTATTTAACATTGAGCGCATCTTCCATACCAGTCGAAAGTATACATGTTCTCTGTCGCTGGCCTTGTCAAGAATTCGCGACGCTCGGCAATCTCACCGCACCGTCTCAATCATGTCTGCTTTGTGCATGACAAATATGCTAAATTTTTTTTTCCAATTAAAGAACAATAATCAAATAACAATAATCGTACTAGTTGTCATGCATGAAAAAAAACACGGTGAAGATTCACGATCTGACGATATTATCAACCACGCCATCAGATGGTGCGGCGTGATTGATGAGCGTCGCATAGGGGCCTACGTTTACAGGTCTATGATACTTAAACACTAGGCCTATTGTGTTTAAGTTCAGTAACAATGCGAGATCACTCATTTAACAGTTAGGCTGGCTGATCTAATTATCAGCATGGTTTGTGTCTTAGCAGTTTATATAGCCTAAAGCTTAACGTCAGAAATTTAACGATCTGCGATGATAACTAGGAATGGTAATGCGCTGCTGAGCTTGTGAAAATTTTTTTCCTAAAATTTTTTTACAGTAACATTCAACGGTGAAACTTGCTTAATTGAAAATAGCAAAGTTGAAAATCTGCTATCGGTCATGGTATCGGGTTATACGGTACTCACACCACTTACGTTCGGAAACGGGGTTACTGGCATAGTAATCATGCTTCAAAGTACGAGCCGCATTTTGCGGCTCGAGCTGGCTAGCCAGCCGCAAAATTTACGAATCGAGCCGCAAAAGTTTGAGCGAGCGACTGCCAGGTCTACTAAACACAGTCAACACAATGACTAAACCAAGTTGTACCTAAAAAACCTTTCAGTGCTGAATTTATACTACAGAACCAGCAAATCAATATTTCAATGCACAGACTACACACTACTTGTTGCATTGTGTGAAAAATTTTGCCACACAATCCAAGTTGTGCAGTCAGCAGTAGTAACGACAGTTTAAGGTTTACACAAAAGCAAGAAACAGAAATAAAAGAATAAAAATGTCACTAGGACACAGGGCGGAGAGAATCCAACTGCAAATATAACAGAAAACTAACCAATGGTATGAAAGTTATAATGCTGTATTTCTGATTGCGTATAATATTTGCAGGAAATTTCTGATCTGTCGAACCGGATGGTCTCGCCAGATACACAGACCGCGGCTTATAATCAGGCCTTCCACGGCAACGTGTCCAAAATGACTCGCAACACCTGCAAATAACACACCATGACTTACACATACACATATACACACAGAACAAGAAACCATTTTACTGTAATGTTATCAGTCCATCTGGAAGCAATAGCTTGCGAAGTGGACTTATGTTTTTCTGCAGATGTTTTTTTTATCTTTTAAATTTATTTATTTCAACGCAAAATCTCCAAGATGCGTCGTCTGATCGGTGCAAAATTTTGCACGATGATCACCAGTAGGTTGAATTTTATAATGCCGGTCCATAATTTCAAGGGGCCCACACCAAAAAAATTTTAGGGGCCAAAATCATGCAAAATTTGGCCCAATTTAGGACCTCTTCCCACTTTGAGGGTGAACATCTCCAGAGCAGACAAAGATATTCAAAATCAGTCAAGTACATTATCTACCATGATTCCTCCTGCGTTCGGCAAAGGAAGTTTGGTGAACTTTGGTCCACTAATCACAGAGAATAAGTGGCGAAATCATGCCCACCCAAATCGACTTTTAAAAAAAACCATATTTTCGATCCCTTAAAGGGTGCTGTGCCCCCAAATTTCTGCACGTACTACAGAATGACCAAGTCTTACTAGCGCACCCCACAATGGGAACAGGGGTCCCCCTTACAATTTTTTTCAAAAGGGATCCAAAATTGGCTTAAATTTCAGCAAGTGAGCACCTATAACTTTAGGAATAGTGGGAGTAGCCCCACGACACTTTGACACAGAACGTGCCTCTAGGTTGAGGTGATAACGTGGGGACAACTTTTGGGGGGCACTGCCCCTTAAAATTTTGGAGAGCAAAAAAACGTTCAAAATTCGGAGCAATAAAGGAAAACTTTTGATTTTGACCACGAGTATCTCTGGAACGCATAGATATCGACAAGCGGTAAACGGTGATTTTATCAACAGCGATTTATCCCCTGTTGAACAAAAAATGGTTAACTTTTCTCCAATAACAAAAAAAGTTATAGACGCGCATGCTGACCCACCCTAAGGCGACATTGCGCATTCTGCGTATGCTAATACATTTGAGTTTGGGCCACGTGACTTTGCTACCGGGGGAATTTCACCCCCCTGAAATTTTCCCCAATCAGACTTATGGCGCCGGGCAGACTCGTTGGACTTTGCCGAAAATTTCTAGTTGCACTTTATTTCATGACCTACATCGCCATCCTATTCTCACAACAGTGTCTACCATGTTATAACAGCCTTCAACCGTCCACAATCTCACTCCAGTCAAATGAGTGAGTAAGTGAGAGAGTAGGGTTTAACGTCCCCCCGACACAGTATGTGTCATTTCAAAAACTGTAGTATACAACTACACATGTATCATAGGCATTAGCATGTCCATACAGAACATACTGTCACTCATAGTCATGAAATAACCACGTTTCAACATGGTCTACAGTTTATTAAGTATGCCTCATTTAATTACCAGTGGCAGTTACATCATTAAGAATTTACGCTGTGTCCGGGAAGAAAGTAACCCCCTAGACATCGTACAATAAAAGTGTCAAATCTGAACGAATCTGAATAAAATTTTGTACACTTAATTTTGGCATAATACACTCTAGATGGTAATGAAACGTAGACTTACTGCAGACACAGCATCACAGTAATACCCTGTGAAGCTGGCTCAACGAGCGCATGACAGCTTGCACTCTTCGAGCAGTGCACTCGGTAAGCCAGCTTCATTGTTGCTTCATCGTGTAAACGGGATACAAAAATGCTGCGAATGTAGGAAATGCAGCTCAGACACAGACCTTGAGCAAGCGTCTATCCACGCATCGCACAGATAGTACATGACGCTCTTCTTGCGCATTCGTCGAGAACTCCGCGAGCGCATCAGATATTCATTCTCATCTATATCAAAGCCAGTCTGTTCACTCATGATCAGAGGCACTTGGTCAGCTTCAACTGTCGGTGAATCGTCAGAGCTGCAACAACAGCAACAACAATCACATGATGATGCCAGTGAAAATAAGAAAGATATCCTGGCCCAGTCACTTATCACATATTATGTGGCCTTCCACCCAGGCTTGTGAAATCCTAAACCTAACTATTTGGCCTTTGTTGCTGATAACTGGCTCATTCACCATGGGGAAATTGTGTGGCCTTTTCGGTTTTTCTATGCCTTTGGTTTCTGAGTTAGGAACCTGCATGTAACAGACAAACATACGCATGGACAAACACACGGACAGGCAAGATCCATAATGTGGCCTATTACTAGGATGGCTGAATTAACAATACAAACAATACGACAAAGACAGTGGATACCACCGAAATGCAAGCACGCTTCAAGCACCAAAAGTTAGTAGATCACATCAACAAAAAAAAACAATGTTGCACTGAAAAACAGTCATATCACATCTCTTGAGAAACATTAAAGATGCTGCATCATGCTAGTTTCTCAATGAAGCAACCTATTATCTTGTTTGAAATAGCCTACAGAGCTGTGCATAGTCTCACCACACTCATTGCTTTGCCTTTCATACAGCTGCTATTTTTCATGTTCCAACTAGGCCTTTAGTCACTGGTTTGTTACTGTTCCTGTTATAAAATCAATCTGGCAAAGTAAGTAATAAAATAACAAACTTAGGAAAAAACAAAATTAAAAGTTTGCATTAATTATTGTGAAACATGCAGTTAACGACAGCAACTAAATAGCATCACATTCAGCGAAAAAAAGTAAAAATAAAAACTGGTAGCATAAAAACAAAAACACAGACTGCCGAAATATTATTTTATTTCATTACCAGTGGCAGTTACAGCATTACGAATTTACACTGTGTCTGGGAAGAAAGTAACCTCCTAGACATCGTACAATAAAAGTGTCAAATCTGAACGAATCTGAATAAAATTTTGTACACTTAATTTTCAATAAACAGGTAAAGCAACTGCCAAATTTCGTTAAAAAACATTTCTTAGCGGAGTTATTAATTGTTGAATATCGATAACAAAATATCTCGGTTACCAATATGGCGTTACATAAGTAAACCCCTCTGTTACTGTACATCTGCGTGACTCCAACAAACAACACCTGATTCCGGCAAAATTTTCTGTCCACAATGCATTGCCTATTGGCAATTAAACTTCCAAATTTCAGTTAAATCTGCCAAAGCAAATAAGAGCTACAGCAGCTTTTGTGAGGTCACCCAAAACACTTCAATTTCAGGTCTGACGTCATCCAGAAAGGCCTGAAACTGAAGTGTTTTGGGGTGTCCTTGCAAAAATTGCTGTAGCTATTGTTTGCCTTGGCAGACTTAGTTAAAATTTGGCGCTTTGATTGCCAATAAATGGTGCATTGTTGATGTAGAATTACCAGAATCAAGTGTTGTTTTTGGAATTGCGCAAATGTACATTAACAGAGGGGTTTACTTGTGCAACGCCATATTGGTAACAAAAATATTTTGTTATCAATATTCAACAATTCATAACTCCGATAAGAAATACTATTTTTTTTTTTACAAAATTTGGTGTTCGCTTTAGCAACTTATTGGAAATAAAGTGCGCAAAATTGTATTCCGATTTGTTCAGATATGACGTTTTTATTGTACAATGTCTAGGGGTTACTTTTTTCCGAACACAGTGTATTTCCTGTTTTAACAGTGAAGTGATGTTATTTACATCAGAATGTATGCTGCAGACAATTTTTGCACAAGACTGCTTCACTGGCAAATTTCAATAACTATGACGCATGCACAAAAATCCACAAAAGCAGGAACAGAAACTCAGCCACCACCAACAAACCACAACAGACAGTGCATGTGTTAAATACGAAAAGCCAAGCATTTAACCGAGATACCTGAAAAGGTACGATGGCTGAATAATTTGTAATTCCCAGTCCGCCATATGACATTACCACATGCTGTGACAGACTACATAAGCAGAAAACAGGCAGTTAAAGCTCACGCACCTTCAGAATGGTCGGTGCACAACATCCAGTGCTGAGAAAACAAGGTTAGTCATAAGATAAAAAAAGCAACAAAAACCATTAAAATGGCATTAAGCACACAATTAACAAAGACGCAGAGCGGCAAACAATTCGACACAAAATCAAAACAAACCACATTAACATATTTACCAAAAAACACAAATTTAGCAGTTTTGGTATGATATGTGTAAATGTATCTGTAATATTATTTTAACCAAGAAAATAAAATGACAGTTTTGCATGCAACTCTTAGCAAAGTAGAGTTTTCACTCAGTCACTGTCACATTAAAGCAACAACAGGGAAATCAAGCATGCAACAATACAGCAACAAAGACCCCACAAAAATGGAATACAAGAAATTATACTTCAACTCAGACTGCTGGTAGCTACATTTTTTAATTAATGTTTTACTTAAACTATTATTTAACCTACACGGCAGCAGTGTCATGACAGGACATAAATAGCTTCAGCAGGTCTCAGGGCCAGATACTTTACTACAGCATAATAACTAAGCAGTTAGTACAACCAAGCTAACTGGTTAAATGCAACCATGCAATAAGCACTCCTGCAGAACAATTAGACTATTAATGAAAAATGCAAAGACGTTATAAATAGATCTGTTGAAGCGTTAATTCTTTAATGCATCAATTAACACACTGCGTTAATTTTTTTAACGCATTAATTAACGCATTACTAACGCACCCAGGCCACTTGAAATGGAGAGTAGGGGGTAAGTTACCCCAGGCCCCGTGATGTTTGGGGGGCCCGACTGTAGAATATAGAAAGCTAGAAACACAGTCTAATCGTATAATCAACAAAAACTGCCATCATAGCTAGTGAGGTGCATCAAATTTTCAAAGGTTACTTAACTCACCTGTCCCTATGTTTGAATTGTTCCTTTGCTTATAGGTAACTGCCGTGCCAAATATCTTTTAAATATATGTTTTCTAGGTGGTCCACCAGTGTCCTAAAGTTTTGGCCAAATTTACCCCAAATAGTTCTTTTCTTCAACCGGTACAATGCACTATTGATCGTAAGTCCTGGCTAATGCATTTACCTCATTACTGTTCTAGTAAAAATGTACATATTTTATGCCTAAATAATAAATACTCTTTTGTTTAGTCTGCTAATGGCAACTCCATTTATGTTAATATGGCCAACAATTATACAATAATCACTTAAATTTGTGGTCAGCCCCAACGCAAGACAGAAATAGCTGGAGACGCTAGGAAGAAGGTAAGGAGGCAAGGTCAAGGCGCTTTAGGTGCCAAGGGGGTGTAGTATGAGGAAGGGTGTCCTCTCCCCACTGGGAAAGGGTCTGGGAAGGGGCTGTGCCCCTACCCAATTTTTTAAAATTTGTATACCAAATGGCATTTTTGATGCACTCTGGTGCATCGTTTTCAAGCTCTGTCAGCAGCACTAGCACGTAATCTATTCCTAGATTACTGTGCTGGAACTTTTGTGTAAACGACCATTTTGTGTAGAGACTTTCATGGTTCTCCCTAAAGAATATTTAGAACTGCACACGGACTGATGTCCGAAAAACTGAAAATCGAGGCACAAGACCGAGAGTGAAGGTGGGGTTATTAGGAGAGCCGGGCCCTACCCACCAGCTAGAGTCAGAGTTGTATTCAGAATTTCAAGTTAAGGCTGACATATAAAGTAAGTGGGTCGGGGGGACAGAAGTTCCCACTGGAGTTTAGGGGCAAAGCTCCAGTAGGGAATCTGGAGGACCAAAGTTGTTTGAGTATAAGAACATTTTTGTTGCAATGGCATAGCTAGGAAATTTTTAGGGGGACCAAATCCAGAATGTTTTACCCATCCCATTTCTTTATTTTCCTTTCTGCCTTTCTTTCTCTTACCTTCCCCTTTTTACCCTCCCACTATTTCTCTTTTTCCCTTTTTCTCCCTTGCTCTTCACCTCTCTTGTGTAGTGAGACTCCTGAATTTTAGCAAGGAGATCTGGGAGTGTGCTGTAAGCTCCTTCAGCAAGGTCCGGAGTTTGGCCACAGCTGAAATCAAATTTGGTGCCTAAAAATATAAGATCTGGTGGCAACAATTCCAATTATTTTCCAGAGATTCAACTGAACAAATTTAGTGCAGTTTGAACAACAAAGAAAAGAAGAGCAGTGCCACAAATTTAAATGTGGGGGTACAAATAATATGCAAGCAAAGTGAGCAGAATTTTTTTGTACCCTCCACTTTTTGTTTAGTTGCTGAGTTTAGGGGGAGGCCAGTTTGGCCATTCTACATATGCCCCTGTGAAGTACTAAGGGGAGCTCTGTAACAGCAGCCAAACATTTGCAAACGAAAGCACCAATGACTCAAAAAAATATTTAGATATCTATAATGCTACGTATGATGCAAAATGAGACAAACAACCCAAATGTCTAACTGTCACTAGAAATACTTATAATACAGTGTTTTGACAACATTTGCTGTAAAAAAATAAAAGATGTGTAACAGTGTACCTCAACGGTTTAACAATATTAAAAGTTCTTTAACTTGCTGTGTACCAAAGGTTCTGTAGGTGCCGGTGGACCACCTAAATGGCTTCATTGCTGAACAATATTTTGCAGTGTACTTTACATCAGCAAACAGAACAACTTTAGACTAGGGACAGAAGAATCTAAAACACTTTGGAAATTTTTGCAATTTTTGATGCACCCTAATAGTAGCATAGAAATCTATTAGCCTGTCATTGAAATAATTATTTATTTACAGTAGTGATGGAATGGCAACTAAGGTTTTGTTACTTCAACTCATTCGACTGTCAAATAACCGCACCAATATTGGAACTTTTGCTTCACAAAATTTAGTAAATTAACATAAATTTACATGTGTGAGTTAATTTTTTAACATGCATTAATTTTTTTAATGTGCATTAATTTATTAACGCATTAATGCGTTAATCTGACAGCTCTAAACAGCGTGTGGCCATAAGTGTGTCATATTGCTGCAAGCGATGATAAACCTAATGCCTGCATGACGCAACTTTATAGCAATGAAGCTGCATGTTTACATTATTTGCGGACCATTATCACAAAATTCATACATCATGATATTAATAAAATAGCAGACAACTTTTACCGGTATGTCCAATACTAGATGTAAGTTGACAGTAGAACAAAAAAGGTCGTAATTAATTTGATTCAAAACAATTTTAGTCAAAAGAGCGTTGCAGATGTGTTAAATGTAAGCCAGTCTTGCATTTCGAAGTTTCTTAGGAGATGGAATTGTCACAAAAGTGTTGAAAATTTGAAACGAAGTGGACGACCAAAGAAGACTGACGATAGATGTGATCGGCGGATTATTCGTCATGTTAAATGTCATCAGAAACAAACACTGAATGAAATTACAAACACCATTAATCAGCTTGCACCTCTGTCAATAGCCTCGCGCACTGTCAGATGTCGTTTACGGTCTTGCGGTTTTACAAGAAGGAAAGTTCAAAAGGCAATTGTAATCAGCAGGATCAAGTGGATTCGTCAAGTTTCCTGGTGTCGTCAAAAGCTTGGGTGGACAGTTAAGGACGACTGGCAATCTGTAATTTTCTCTGATGAAACACAGACAGTAATTGGTCAAAATAACAAAGTTTATGTTTGGAGAAAGGTGATAGAAGTTTGGTGACTGGAGTGTCTTGGTGGAGGCAGAAATCGCAAGATATCCATAATGTTCTGGGGTTGCATTTCGTACTTCGGCGTGGGAACTTTAGTGCCTGTTGATGGACATATAAACTCACAGAAATATTTCAATATACTAGACAAAAATTTGTGGCCAGTGGTGTGTAAATACTTCAGTCAGAAGCGATGGTTCTTTCAAGATGACAATGTGCCAGTGCATCAGTCATTGCTGACTCGACAGTGGAAAGCAGAAAACAAAGTGCCTAGTATCACCTGGCCAGCACAGTCTCCAGACATCAACGTAATAACGTAATTGAAAATACATGGAAAATGATTAAACGCCATGTGCAGCAAAACATTTCAAACATCAAAAATCGGCAAAACCTCATTGCGTGTGTAATGTGTATTGAAATCCTGGCATCAGCTGCCTTCAGCTTACATTTGTCAGCTGTACGACTCGATTCCAAGAAGAATCCGCTCTGTTGTAACCAGCAAAGGATATATTACCAAGTATTGAACCACTGAAGGTAAGCTTTCATTTTATATCTTTATATCGCTTTCTCGAAAGTAATAGTCTAATCTGTTACTGTTGCGCGCCACCGCCATGATATGACACACTTATGGCCACGCGCTGTAGCTATAGACTGCACTGCATCTATGACAGACATGTGTAGCATTTGATTCTCACTGCAAGATAAGTTGCCTTGCAGCTGCAGACAGCCAGATCAACCACAAACCTGACTGTAACTTTTCACTTTAAAATTAAAGAGCAAGAACTTTCTTCTTGTTTTTGAAGCAAATATAATAAAGCTAAGAATGATTATGTGCTCTTAACACAAACATGAAATAAACAGTAAACAGAAAAACTGATTTTTAAAAAGTTGCATCTTTTACTGCTGTGTTATTTAAGACAGTAACCAGTGCCAAGTAGTAGAAGCTGGATTAGTTTTCTGTTCCAAGGTACCACACTGCATATAAATTGTTACTGGTCACTGATCCCTATGGTTATTGGTCCACTTCCCAGTTCAAAGTGCAAAACTTCAAAGTCCATAAAGTATTAAGAGCAAAATAGTAATTTGGCATTTTCTTAGCACATATTAATGCTATTCTAAACTAACCTGAGTCTCTTTATACACTAATGAGCAATGATATCAACAGATATCCCTAACCTTAACCAAAAGTTTGAACCAGTGACCCTGCGGACCAGTGTGTGTTCGTTCTGTTATCCATAGAAATATGCTTATATGCAGATATGTAACATGTAGTCAAGAAAGCAGCAGCAAAGCTGTGTCAAGTAATTTATTACTCACTCTTGTCAACCTGGAAATTATATACCAGTATGCTGACATGTTGCCCAGGCCACTTTCACAGCAGATGACTTGACTTGCTACGCAAGTACATCAACAACACACTACCTGCTGGGGTCTGTACAATTTGCGAGATGAGTAGACTGCAGGGCAGATATGTGGACCTATGTTCCAGCATGTTGATTAGGTTTACAGTTAAGAGTTATAGCTGTAGTGAACCTCCGAGGGTGGGTTTGTTAATCAGAGACCCAACACGTAGTTAATGACTCCATGATATGACGATTCAGCGCACAATATCATCATAAAAAACAATCCCCAGCCTTTGGTAACGTGGCCGGCTGGCGTGCGGTTATTCTCTCTCTCTGATTCAGTCACTGTCCAGACTCCGAATGCTGTGCAGTTGCTGAGGTGTGTGTTCATGCCTCCCCCTGGATGGATGCTCCCACTGGCCACCACCACCCCTAGGCTACTAGAACCCTATCTCTACTTAGAGATAGGGTTATGTCTGTTATGATGATATTGTGCGCTGAATCATCATATCATGGAGTTATTAACCACGCGTTGGGTCTCTGATTAACTAACCTGCCATCGGAGGTTCACTACATGGTGACAGTGGTAGGATTTGAACACATGCTCAGACTCCGAATGCCTACTTCTGCTGCACTGCGCGGTTGCTTGGGTGCATGTCCACGCCTCCCCCCCGGATGGGCACTCCCCATTGGCCACTGCCCCTAGGCTACTAGTTCTAACCCTATCTCTCTGCAATGGCTAGCAGCAGGGTTAAGATAACTGTTGTTTCTTCTGTGTTCCTGACATCATGGGAAAAAGAAAAAATTTTGCACAGACACTAGACAGCTAGTTGAGCCAGGTTCAATGTGTCACTTTGCGTGGGAGCTCATCTCCCTAGCGTCACTGAGCTGGCAAGGGTGGGACTCAATTAAGCTAATACAAACCCATAAACCCAGTCGGCCAGATGGCCAGCTCCATTTAACATCCAGCGCTTTTAACCAATTGGTCAGTATGCTATAAGTCATTGTAACATGGCCTACTGTTATGCAGAGTTCACTGTTTCTTCTCTAGCAGTGGCAGTAACCACAAGTACCAATTCTGCTTACCCACTAAGTTGGTGTGGATAGCTTGGCTAAATATGTAGATGGTGCACCGAAGAATGGTCACCCAACACCAAACCACCACCATCATGAGACAGCACCCTTATTTATTTTCCATTTATTGCACGGTTTACACAACGTTTCATCATTTATCCACTGTAAGCGCAAAGAATTACAAGACTCCATCACAAAGTGTGATATTTCCAAAAACACATGCAGTTTATTTGGAAGAAGTTGCAAGATTTCCTTACTGCAGAACCATCTTGCATTTTCTGTGGCTATTTAGATCCTCCCTGCAGCTCCACACACCCCACAAATTGTACCAACAGCCTGCTGAAGCCATACTGATAACAATCTTAACGATTAAAAGAACTGGCATACAGCAAAAAATATTCAAAAAAATATTCGCATCCGTCGAATGCGAATACTGACTTTACTATTTGTTGAATAACAAATGCCAACATGAATACTTATTCAGCCTCAAGAAGACTTCTCTATACCAGTATTTGAATAAAGCAAAACACCCAAAGTAGTTGTTCAGTGTTCACTGTTCAGTCAGTAAAAATAGGTATCTAAGGCAAAAATCAATCACTCAAGTTCAATTAAGACAAGTAATTTGAGCTAATGCTCACGAGATGCGTGAAAGCCTATAGCAGTTCCTGTTTGCAAATTGCCTTAGCCTATATCCAGCCATTTCGTCGCAATTCACTTTAAAGTGCGAGGCGCAGCCGAAAATTGCAAAAAAAATGAAACCCGTTATTTTTGGAAGTTCAGGGTCTTTCAAAGTCACTGATGATGATGCGACTAAAAAGCTTGTCACTAGGGCTTGTTGTGATAGGCAGCAAATCCATGCCTATCTGCAACCGTTTTCACGGTAGACTTGCCAACAAAAAAAAATGACTTTTAGGGGGTACTGCTCTTTGATGCCCTCATGCACAGGTTTCTTTGAACCTAAAAGGTCGAGACTTGAACTGTTGAAATCTACGTTCAATGCTGAGAATTTCATATGCAGCTTGTCTTGATCTATCTGTAGTAATTTGGCACAATTCGCTTGAAATGTGTTTCGCAGCCCAAAATTGCCAAAAAATCCATAAAACCCCTAGTTTGGGGTTCAAGGTCATCCAAAGTCATTGAATTCAGTGGCAATTGAGAGCCAGTGTACGACTTCCCATTAGTGATTAATAGTAACCTAGGCCCCATCTCACACCATTATTAAGATATAGCAACTTACTGGCTAAAAATCGCAAAATTTTCCTACCTCCCTCCCACTTAATGCCCTCGTTCGGGGTGACCCCTTCAAATTTATGGAAAAGCTTCACGGTTCCTGAAACTAGAGTCTTCCAGGCAGCCGACGGTGAAGATTTGGTGATTCTAGCTTGCACCGTTTTTGACTGATCTACCCGTGTGATGGACAGATGGACAGACAGACAGAGAGAATTGCGATGGCTAAGATGCGCTATAGCAGTAGCTGCTTTCGCACATAAAAATGAAATATCCAAAGTGTTCAGTGTTCTCTTCAGTCAGTATTCCCTATCTAAAGTTCAATCAAGTTGAATAAAATGAAATATTTACATCTGCCAAAAATGCTCCCAACTATGCGAATATGAAGTTTGTCACATCCCTACTGACAAATGTCTTTTTTCAGCCACTAAGTGGTGTCCTTATTGGCATTAACATAATACAACTCTGTTTTTACTAGTACCACAAACTGCCCATGTATCTAAATGCAAATGTCAAAGTAAATGTCAATGGATTGTAAATTTATATAGTGCATAGTACTAGATAGGGTTAGCGTTAGCAATAGGGTTAGGTTCAGACTTAAGGTTAAGGCTAGCCTTAGCACTTGAATGAGAAAAAGTAAATAAAAAGCGATTTATTTATTTTTCCCATAATCTGATTAGTAATCATGAAATTGATCTAAAATTGATCTAAAATTGATCGGTCAATCTTGTTTATTCACACAACCATTACTGAAAATGTAAACAAAAAAATGGCCGCCCTATGGTATATTAGCGTCGTGTTGCAACTTTTTTTAACAAAGTGAAATAGTAATTCAAAATAACTGCACGGTTCACTATTAAAACAACAAAACTGAATGTAAAAATCCCTTATGAGTTTGTTGAGGTGCGTCATATTGCTTAAATTAAGGTATCTTTAAGTATTGCTGTTTTGCTGCATGTGTGACATTTTTATGACTTGTTTGTCTGAAGCTTTATAGGCATCTTGATCATTGTTTTCACTTGTCTTTTTTCTCCATTATATCTAATATTGGGCTAGTCGTCCATCTTCTTGTGTTTTAAAAGCTGTTTCTGTCAGATACTTCTTGAAGCTTGCTGCGGACAGCTTAATATTATGTTCAAACTTCAACATTATCTTGTTCCAGTAAGAAACTTGACAGACATTGAAACTTACATGAAACAAGACAGCACTATTTTCAGTGCCAGATACATGCATAGCTTGCATACAAAAAAACAATTAAAAATATAAAAAAAATAAAAACTTGTAACTCCGCCACAGTATATACACTACTGTGCCAGTCCCCAGCCTGAAAAATGAGGAAGGCAAGTTTGTTAACAAAAATAAAAACAACATATTTTAATTATGATATTTCATCATTGTATGAAAGCCGAATAATGTTTTTGTCGCAGACACATAGTGAATGTGCGATAGAAGTTAAAATATTTTCTCGTTCAACTCTATATCTGATTCTCTTTCCATTGATGTATAATTTATGCTTCTCGTAAATTTTTCACGGTTCTGTATTCACGTACCCGTCTTATTTCGCTGAGTCTAAACTTCAGTCTAAGTAGGTAAGTTTAGGCTCGGCGAAAGTCTCAGCGAAAGTCTAAGTCAAAAAGTGGAGTCGCCCAGTACTCTACTTTCCATATTGGTACAACCAAGTACTATAAACGCAGCAAACTAAATAAAAGTAACAATAATTATGCTGATTTTCAATCTGCCAATCATACGCCAGTGGTTTTTTGTTCTCGCATACCCGTTGTGTGAAAAGTTGACAGCTGGATTGTAGAAATTTACCTCTCTACTATTATAACTACGAACAGCAGCCATTTGTAAACACGAAGTGGATATTTAGCCGGCGGTAGGTTTTACTACGTTAAATAAGTAAGACGAGGTCTGTTCTGTCACTTAGTAATCAATAGAGAAACTACGGTAGTTACCAGAAAGTAGAAGTACAAGTCGTCTAGTATAGGCCTACCATTCAAAACTAATACCCCGCTTACACGATAAAGTTGGCTCGACGAGCCAGCTCATCATCATCATCATCGTCGTCGTCGACGTCATGATTGTCATATTTATTTTCCGAAATAATAAACACAAACACAATCAGTCACAAGTTCGCAACCGCTAGTCGACCGCCTAGGCTAAGTAAAACAAAAAATCTGAGATAATGCTTATGAGAGACGCTATAGCAAGCACCGGACCTTTACTTCTGAAAACGTTAGTTCTCAGAATGGACTTATATTCTGCTGGCGTTCATTATTATTTTTTCCGTTGCGAGAGATCCGAGCTGCATTGGCCGATCGCCGAGAAAAATTTTTGGACCCAATTTTCAAAAATCTGCCTACTACAAGCCATGGTGCAAAATTTCGCGGCTTATAATTTTTCAGTCTTTAAAAATAAAGTTCAGAAAAACTTTAAAAGAGGTATAATTTTCTGACTCACTGTAGGCGCCCGTCTATTCGTCCGCTGCAGCCCTATCAAAACGGTGCAAGCTAGAATCACGAAATCTTCACTGTGTGATACTACAAGGACTTTAGTTTTGTGACAAAATTTCGTGCCTCTGGATGAGAGAATTTCCCTCGAAGTTCGAACGATCGAGGACGTTAAGGAGAAAGGGGCACCCCCAAACTCATTTCATCGCTATTAACTCGTCGAGCGTAAAAACGGTTGCAGGAAATTGAAGAAGAAAAAAAATTATTTGGCTCAACCAAAAGTACAATTGATAACATCCAATACAACAGTTAATTACTGAGCCAGGTTGCCAGAAAACCATGCTGGTCAACGATGCTGGCCACCTTAACACCTTGCTGCTTATCATAACAATCACTGGTGACGAGCTTTCCGGAAATGTTAATATCGATGACCTTGAACGACATTTAACCCCAAAAATATAGAGATTTTAGTGAATTTTTCGCGATTTCGGAAAAAACGAATGACCAAAAATTACACTATACTTCAACTCTGTTGAACATCATGTCTGGAACGCTATGTTTAAACGCTATAAGACATTTTAACCCAAGCCAAATACCATCGACGAGCTGAAGAAAGTTTTGCGATCAATATGAAACGATCTGCCACAGAACTCCACCAACAAAGCCATACCGAGCTTCATCAAGGATCTTCGACTTTTTGTGAAAGCTGAGGAACATGTTTTACAATGTAAACACGACTTAAGATAAACTGTTTTTTTACAGAATTTTGAACTAGTAGCAAACGATGTTTTCTTTTAATTGCAATACAAGCATTACTCCAAAGCATGTTGTAAATTGTGATTTTATAAGTCATTGTTTAATTTAACACGGTCGTTTGATTGCTTAAATAAAGTGCGGTGGGTGTGTTGTATATACTGTTTGATTCTAAGTGTCAAAATAAACCAGCTACAAGAATTTGTTAAAACCGTCATATTGTCTGCTAAGATATTTTTGAGCCACCCTGATAAGTAAGGGCTTAGTACATATATAGCGCTACGTATCCTTACTCGGATATATCATATAAGCCTATGCACGAATGGAAATAAAATAACTTTGATGACACCAGGTTGACAATAACGACTAGGCTATAGAGTAATCAGTTGAAAAGTTTTATTAAATTAAACTTTAAAAATTTCAGGTTAACTGGCTAAAACAACCGTCTAAAAAGAAAAAATTCAGTCTTTACTGATTGAACAGACTAAATTTACTATATAGCATGCAGTCACAAACAGCAGAATCAAATAGGAATGAACATGAGTTGCTTTCGCTATCTTGCTCCTGTGCATGATTGGTAGGCCTATGATCAAATCAGTTCCGTCAAATCTGCGTGCGTGCGAATATGAGGATAAGATGAGAACTACTGGGACGAAGTCGAATATGATCTGTGTACTAGCCTTATCTAAAGGTTAACTTATACGATCTATCACTCGTCATTAGAAGGACATCGTCTGCGCCGTCGTCCGTCTTATTGCACGGCTGTTCGTACAACCCGGCCGCATTACGAGTCTTGCCTGACCGTCTGTCCGTTCGTTTGTTCCATACAGACTCGTAACTAAAAACAAAAAAAGTAAAAAACCAAAATCGGTGTGAACGGCAAGAGTAAACGTGTACCAATTATTTCTAGCTCTAAAAAGGAGGGGGAGACGGCCGCATAATTACGACTGTCGACGCCCGTCTCGTTCTCAAGTAGTCAGTAGTGTAATACACTCGTTTCAGTCGTGCGTAGCCCTAGTAAACACGGATCAGTGGCATTGTTAAACAGGGAATGGCTCCCATAAACACTGACATTCTACTGAGTTTAAACAAAATTTGTCGGTGCTGCCAGTTTTGGCGTTCGTCGCCACGCAGAATCGATGCACAGAAAGAAAGGCAGTCCGGAACTGCAGTCAGTGTTATAACTGGGCGTATTCGCGTGTTGCAACCCTTAAATAATGAGATGAGGGTTGCTATTAAAATGTATTCTAACCAATTAAAATTTGAAGAAATTTCAAAACAAAATTGAAATATTTCAATTATTACATTATTCCATGCATAGAATTTTGGCTTTTATCAATACAGAACGATATACTGCATGAACTTCACAAACTGTATGCCAATTAGGTCTGTTCAGCTACAATCTTTTTAACAGCTCTTGGAAAAACTTAGTCCTCCTAACACCCTACTATAGGACATAGCCCCTGGACACTGCTAATGGATCCTGCCCCAGATCCCCTCTCAGTACCCATACTTTTTAGCTGACCGTACTTTAGCAAAAGTCGAGCTATGAGTTGTCGTCCGTCCGTCCGTCTGTCCGTCCGTCGTCCGTTTGTCTGCCTGTTACAGATGTATTGTGGCTAAACGGTGCAAGATAGGGCCTAGGTTGCTATTGGTCACTAATAGAAAGTCGCATACTGGCTTTCAAATGACTTATAAATCACTGACCTTGGATGACGTTGAAGGGTGATAACGCACTATGGTAAGGAAATCATGCGGGATTGTGAATGAACGGTAACTCGTAGAGGGTCGGCGATGGTACCAGCGGATAAGGCGATGCCGATTTCTGTCAACAGTAACCATGTGTTGAATTTGCGTTCATCTACAGCGGTTTGGCCGCAATTTTGAATGGATGTTTAAAGCTATAAGTGGCCGTATCTCGCAAACGGTGATAGATACGGCCTATGTTACTATTAATCACTAACAAGAAAAGCCCGGTTAACGCAAAGGGGAACGCGCAACAGCGGTGCATGTTTGAAAGCCCGGTGCGAACAAAATCTAAGCTACCCATCCTAACAACGATGTTTCTTTTACACTCGCCAGAGCGCGCCAGACGGCACGACCGGTCTCGCTCAGCCGTATTGGGCCTTGGCTTAAAATCGCAAATTTTCCCTACCCCACTGTCATTTAAACCTAGCGCCCTCGCTCGGGGTGACTCCTGTGGAATTTATGGGAAAGCTTTACGGATCCTAAAACTAGAGTCTTCCAGGCAGCCGATGGTAAAGATCTGGTGATCCTTGCGCCGTTTTTGACTGATCCACCTGTGTGACAGACAGACGGAGAGACAGACAAACATGAAGAATTGCGATGGCTATGACACGCTACAGCAGCTGCCGTTACGCGTAACAAGAAGTGGCATACGCGATGATACGCCCTGGCAGATTAAGTGGAAATCATTGACCTTGGGTGACCTTGAAGACCGTTATGCGCTATTGTATATTGCGGCTAACGGTGCGAGAGAGGACCTAAGTTGCTATTGATATAAGAAGTCGCATATTGGCTTTCAAATGACATGAAAATCATCCACCTTCAATGATCTTGAAGGTCAGTACTGCAACATGAACTGTATAGACTGTAGCGTGTCTTCCCGAGCAAGGCGTTTTTTATTGTGAGAAATATTTGCAAAAATGCGTCCGATAATTTCCTTGTTCATTTATACGTGTTTACACGATGAAGCATCATGAAACAAATGTATTGAATATACACGTGCTTCATGTTTGCTTCATCGTAGAAAAAAGCACTCCATTACTCTCTAGCTGTTTATATCGCTTGGCGAAATGACCATGTGCGATGTCTGTTATACTAGCGTTCATTGTAGCTTTCGAGACAGCATTTCGTTATCATAGCGTGCATGGAACTGTGTCACCTCTGACAAATCGCTTTCTCTCCGTGACTGGAATTCGGACGTTGGGCTTCGGACGTAGGCGGTACGGTCGGCTTTTCTTAGCCATAGCTGGGCTTCTTGTAAATACAGAGTTATGTACATTGGTACAACGTCAGACAGGACTCTTGTTACGAAATGGCGAATAAATAAGGTAGGCCTGCTTGATAAGATAATCTCACAGTAGTTCTACTAGTGCAGTAAACAGCTCGACTTGGTGTGCTGGTAGCAGCGGATATTTTCCTGGTGGTGTGCATGCTATATATTACTCTCTCTCTCTCTCTCTCTAACGAAGCTCGCCAAAGTCAGTTGCTACATCGTATCTACTGCGGCTGCTCTTCGCTGATGACCTTGTCTATCAAATGTGTATAGGTCTTCATTATGCCCGTTTCTTCTTCCCTGTAAGCATCTTGCGTGAGGTGTACCTTAGCCTATGGCTTAAGCGACACGTCAGACTTGCATGGAGTCAGTAGGTTGCAGGATAGAATCCAGGAGACGTCACTGCCAGGCTACGGCTTTTGACCGGTTAATACACACATGTGGCTCTGTCACTGACCAGTATATGAATTTGTACCAGCGCACAGAGACAGCAGCACGTTTTGAAAAGTGTTGTGACCACAAAGCGAGAACATATAATAAAAGCATGTAAGGATTTAGAAGAGGGGCAAAAAGCCCTTCTCCGAGATGCCACAATTCACCCTTTGCTTTGTTTTGCCTATAGTAGCTATGAAGTGCATTACAGCCTTGCAGTTGCAAAAAACAAGCGTAATTAAAACTCACTGCTATAGGCCTAACTGCAAAAATTTTTGGGCCGCTGTACCCGGTAATTGCAGTACCTGAAAACAATAGACCAATTCGCGTGGCACATCAAATGATGCAAATAACGACACTGTTTAAACAAATTATTTAAACGAAAGTAACGACTAACGAGTAGTTATGCAGAAGTGACATTCAGTCGAGATCAGTAGGCCTAGTCGGCATCAACCCCGGAATGTAAATAAATGACGCGTTGGGATGATCATTTTACTACCAGTAGGCCCTCCCTATAGGGCCTAATTTGCGTCAGCATAGCTCCGAGAAAAACTCTGTTCTCAGGGTCTGTAGATTTCAGCCAGAAATATGAAACGGTTCAAATACTCGATCGAAGACGTTAGGAAAGAGGGAAGGGGAAAATGGCGATTTTTAACCAATAAATCAACGGTGAGAGTTAAAATTGCGGTTATATTGATTCAAGTATTAATCGGTGATCGTTTAACCCCGTTTACACGAGGAAGCATACAGGTGTACATGAAGCAAAAATGAAGCAAACGTATTCAAAATACACGTGAACGACGTTTGCTCCAAGTTTGCTTCATATTTGCTTCATCTTTGCTTTCTGTTTGCTTCATCGTGTAACTGTAAACGGGGTATAACTAAAAGTTTAAAGGTAAAAGGTAAAGTGTGCCGTGCCCCTCCGGGGCCTAGGCAGGTGCACATCTCCCTTTCTGTGGCCGTGAAGCCTGTAGGTGGACTGGATAAACCACCGAGTTGGTGACGCATAGCCAGTGCGACGCCAGACCTACGGTTATCTTCCCAGCCTCGGGGCATCATTACCCTTTGGCCGGTACCAGATTATATTGCTTGGTAAACAAAGGCTCGCGTGTGTGAACAACTTACCCAAGGTCGTTAGCTGACAGTGCTCCGGGCCCGAGTAGATCCGGGGACCTTTCGGTCACCAGGCTGGCCCTTTACCGTTACACTATACCAAGCCACACAAACTGAAAGTTTGGTATGAATTTATTGTTGGATAAAATAATACTTGAATGCGTGCAAAATAATTTGATCCTTCATTTTCCAGCCATGCGATTTGGTTCGTCATTTTTTAAAGTCCTGCGTTTTGCATCGCCCCGGAATTTCACTCTTACCCTATACTGATTCGTTCATCGTCGCGCATACATGTTGCACAAAAGATATGCAACTATCCTACGTGCGTGTCACGTGAAGTGGTGCATGACTGGTCCCGTAAATGCAGCGGCGGCGGCGGCGGCGACGGCGGGGGCTACAGTTTCAGCTGTTGATGCGGTCGTCCAGTAAACTCTGACCATGACCGGATGCAATCCCGGCGGCCTGTGCAGTCACATCAAGTTCATCGTCGTCCTCACAGAGACGTGTCGAGTCAGTGTGCGGCTGACGACGTCGATGCTCATCGTTGTCGACTGTCACCAGTTTAGTGGTGTGCAGCGGCACGCCGGCGACACCACCGCCGCCTGGCGAGCTCCGACAGCAACAGAACGTCCGCTCGAACGTCTGTCGGAACTTGGCGCTGAAAGCCGAGTAGAGCACGAAATTCACGGCGCTGTTGATCATCACGAGCAGGTTGCAGAAGTTGCCGCCGATCGCCAGCTCCAGTCTGCGTGCCGTGGTCAGTGCGCCTGGCGTGGAGACCAGGTAGACGGTGTACAGCTTCTGGATGGCTTGCGGCAGCTGACAGACGAGGAAGACGACGACGACGCTGATTAGCATCACCGTGATCCGCTGCTCGGTTTGCTCACGATCTGCGCTCCGCGTCGACTCACGCTGCATATACAGGGTGTGCCAAAAAGTAAGCTATTGTACTTTTTCCATATCTTCGCTAAATATTGATCAATTTTCACAATTTTTTACTAGTAGACTCTGGAAGAAATTTGCTACTCAGTGGCATGCACATCACACTCATTATGTCGCTACACTACCTTGCAAAATATGAATATCCAAAAAAGTATAATATCTACAGATGGTGATAAGGTGGAGTGGTAAATTTTTAAAGCGTTTAAATAAAATGTTAAATACAAGTTATAATAAGTGTCAAAAAAGTTTACGTGTAGCTATGGAGTAAGTTTTGATCTTTCAAAAAATGGTGCACAACTTGTAGGGCAGCACAAATGAAATACATTGCTCTGTATGCTCATGCAGTTAACTGAGCAAAATTGCAGCCATCATTAATGTACATTGCCAGCATTAATGTACATTAAAAATTACTGCACGGTAAAATCGTTCAAATTATTTGAAAAAAAATGTTTAACATGTCTTCCAATGTTTTTGACACTTACTATAACTCATATTTTAACATTTAAGTTAACTACTTCAAAACTTTACCATTAGACCTTCTGTTCATCTGCAAATAATGTGTTTTTGGATATTTATATTTTACAAGGTAGTGCAGCGACATAATAAGTGTGATGTGCATGCTCTTGAGTAGCAAATTTCTTACAAAGTCCACT
>Ga0209671_1000070_pt1 | contig 42352 bp, 31 predicted proteins | sample WorMetHERISLAND2_2_FD_187401 | JGI IMG/M metagenome (GOLD analysis project Ga0209671, IMG submission 187401) | Marine gutless worms symbiont microbial communities from Max Planck institute for Marine Microbiology, Germany - Olavius geniculatus... | ecosystem: Host-associated > Annelida >...
TTTTAATAACAAATATTACAAATAATATCAATATGATAATCGTTTTTTAGCAACTATTTTGATAGAAAACGACCTATAGTTCGTTGCCATGAGCAACGCTGATGGACGGGGTTATTGGACAGCCTGTGAACCCCGCCGCTACGACTGAAAGATCGTCGTCAAACCGCAATTTGACCCTAAGGTACTCGCAATTAACTCTGGTACACAACACTATGATGATCAAAGCGGCGATCCATTTCCGCTTATCAACGTGAATCGAGTCTCGAGTATCGAGAAACGCGCATCAATCATCGAGTTTCGAGAGCGACCACCGAAACCCGAAATGCCTCCAGTAATGGTGGGCGAGGCCTATCGCGCAGCGGCTTAGCTTCCCTTGGCACTTGCCTTTTTCAACGCCGCTTCGATTTCCGCCTCCATGCTTGTCATGCCGCGGTTTTTTATCTTTTTACCATTTATAAATACAGTGGGGGTTCCGCGCACACCGAGGCGGAGGCCTTCTTGGTAGTCCTGCCGGATTCGGGCCGTCTCGGCGGGATTCTGGCGGTGTTCGGCGAATTTTGTTTGATCCAGCCCAAGCTCTTTGCTGATGTCAATAATTTTTTGATCATTGAGGCGATTGTAATTTCTAAAAAGCGCGTCGTGAAATTCCCAGAATTTGCCCTGGCGCCCGGCGGCCAGTGCCGCTGCGGCAGCCTTAACGGCGTACTTGTGACTTCGAATGGGAAAATTCTTGAAAACAACCTTCAGATCCGCCGGATATTTTTCGAGCAACTGCTCGAGTTGGGGCACCAACTGTGCACAGTACCCTCATTGAAAATCACTGAACACCGCCACAATGACCCTCGCATCGCCGGGGCCTTTCGATGGCGAGCCACTAACATTGATTTTGCGGATGAAATCCAGCGCAATGATTTCGACGGTTTGATTTCGCCTGCTGGTGGCAAACAGCTTCTCGCCGCTGGGACCGATCCGGATTTGGTCGATATGGGCGCCGACCTCGATGGTGCCTTCGGGCCGGCCGCGGCGATCATAGACAGCAATGCTGCCGTCTTCGGTCAGTACGAAAACTGATTTGCCGTCTGGCGAGACGGCAACATCGATCGGCGGTTGACCCGTCTTTAAAGTATTTTCAATTTTCCACTCGACCTCGGCATCAGCCTGGAAGGCAATCGCCAAAACCATCAAGACTGCCGCTCCCACTGCGAATTTAGCACAAGTTGTGAACATTATTTGACTCCTTCATCTCCGATTTTGTCAATTGTCATCACTACCTGATTCCATATTTGGCAATCAACCGCGACAAATAGGTTCGCTGAATCTTCATTTTTTGGGCGGCTTTGCTGCGGTTGCCGTCGGTATGTCTGAGATTCAGAAGGATGAACTCTTTTTTGAAGGCATCGATGGCCTCTTTCAGGGTCAGGCCTACTTCCATGCCGGGATATTGGGGACGGCAGGCAAAGGTTGGGAGGTCGTCCGGCAAAACCTGATTACCGTTGCCCATCACCACCGCACGTTCCAGGGCATTCTTCATCTCCCTGACATTTCCCGGCCAATCATACTCGACCATCAGGTCCATGGCTGCATCAGAAATAACCAAATCCGATTTGCCGCTTTCTTTCTTGAATATGTCCAAAAAGTGCTGCGCCAGCATAGGAATGTCTTCCCTGCGTTCCCTTAAAGGCGGCATTTGAATCTGAATGACATTAATGCGATAATACAGATCCTCTCGGAATTTTCCCTCCGCGACATCCGCCTCGATGTTTCGATTGGTTGCCGCTATGACCCTTACATCCACGGGAATGGATTTGTTGCCCCCCACCCGGTAGAAAACACCTTCCTGTAGGATACGCAGCAGCTTGGACTGCATGCTCGGGCTCATCTCACCGATTTCGTCCAGAAATATGGTGCCCTTGTCCGCTAGCTCGAATTTGCCTATTTTGCGGCTGGCCGCGCCCGTGAAAGCGCCCTTTTCGTGACCGAACAACTCGTCTTCGAGGAGTGTTTCCGGCAGGGCGGCACAATTGAGAACGATCAATGGTTCGTCTTTTCTGACGCCGGCGCGATGAATCAGGCGAGCCAGCAATTCTTTGCCGGTGCCGCTTTCGCCAAGCAAAAGGGTGCTGGCCTTGGAATTGGCGACCTTGATGGCGTCAGAGATAACCTTGCGTAATGCCTTGCTGTTGCCAATAATCTCATACTTGCCCTGCAATTCCTGTCTCAGATCTTTAATTTCTTTTTTGTCGTGTTCGATCTCGCGGGCATTTCCTATCGCCTGTGCGGCCAGCTCGGCGAAAACGGAAAGGATTTTCAAATCCTTGGGCAAAATAGCACTGCCGTCGGCCTTGTCGATTATCTCAACCACACCGATGATATGGCCGTTTAATTTCATCGGCACGCAGGCGATGGATTGGGTCGCAAAGCCGATGGACTCGCTGATTTCCTTATACCAGCGGGAATCCCGGGCGACATCCGGTATCAGCAGCGGTTCCCCCGTCTCTGCAACATGACCGGCGATACCCTGGCCGAGATTGATTTCGAATTGCTTGACGTCGGCACCCTTCTCGCCGGTGGCAACTTTAAATTGAAGCTTTTTAGACTTTTGATCCAACAGGAGCAAGGAGCTCGCTTTGGCATCCATCATTCGGGTGGCGGTTTCGATGATGAGTTCGAGCAGTCGATCAAGATCCTGAACCGATGAGACCCAGTTGGTGATCTCTTTCAATCGATCGATTGAAGCATCGGCAGATGTGGGGGCATTGACCATTGTTAATCTCTCACTTGACAGCTTGCCGCCAAAAATTCGAGGGACCGGGGAGTTTGGCCTGCTGTACCCGGTTAACCCCCGGGCCGCCGTCTTCCCCCGCAAATCCGCCGCCGGCCGGTGTCAAGCCGTCCGGTGGCCGGGAAGCCGCTGAGGGGGAAACTCACCGATCCCTCGCTTAGTTTGGCGGGATCGTATTAGAAAAAATCGGTCCTTTGAACGAAAATAAGGCTAACCTTCCATGAGGTTGTAATTATGTATTAATTTCAGATTAGTAAAGCACTGGAGTGCTGGAGTAATGCAATGATGACGGCAGCGCAGGCCACCAGATGACAACACTGCATCACTCCAGTACGCCATGATCGATAAATTCTCGGACTGTAAATAATTCTCAGTATTCCTTATTATTGTTCCCAGGTCCGCAAAAAAAATAAGTGGTAATGTATTTCACTATAGTATACATGGTATCGTAGTTTCAGCCTGCTTGTCAATTTTTCGTGTACATTTTTATCCACTTACGATAGGCGATCGGTCCCATTCGTCTGCGCAGCAATGTATTCGCCGATTTTCTCTGCAGATCGACCGAACAGCTCTTCGATTGCAATCATCTCAAGATAACGGTCCTGCCAGGAAATGCTGTTTTCCTGAACAATATTTTTTACATGTTCGTATTTACCGCCGAGCGCTTTGATTTTCCGGTCGAGGGGAACACGTTGCCTGAATGATACATGCAACAGCAGCAGGTGGACAATTTTGTTGGAGCTGTCTGCTGAAGTGGATAAAATGGGGATGACCAATATGCTGCGATCATCCTTGCGGCCTTTGCCGATATACACATTGCCTTGTCTGACGATTATCCGTTTGGTGCCTTTAAGGCGGCTTTCCGACTCGACCCGGGAGGGCACGTTGGCGGCGTCCCCTCTCTTGACCAAGACTTCGATGGTGGTGTCGTCGGTAGGCTCACCGAGCAGACTCAACTCATCTATGCGATAAAGGACAGAGCCCTCGATGCGATCGATAATCGCCTGCAGGTTTTTCAAGACGATAATGTTGTTGTTGGTCAACTGTGAAATGGTGAAGTTCTCAGCGTTTAAGGCGTCGAACAGGATTCCTTCGATTCGTTCGACAATGCGACTGATGCCCACGGTTACGGTCTTGGCCTGATGCTTGATGGCATCCACCGGCCGTGCCATGGCGCTGATGGCGTCTGCCAAGCAGTTGAAAAATAGGTTGAGCATGTTGACCGCCGTACCTTTTTGGTTGAAATCCAGATCGAAATCCCCCACCGGCAGCCTGCCGGACAGATACTTGAGCAACAGGGTCAGATCCGAAGCGATATCGAGGCCGATGGTGGTTGGAAACTGGTCGGAGGCCCTCTTTTTTCTGAACTCATTATAGAATGCGGCTATTTTTTCCCGAAACGGCTTTTCCAGAATGACTTCGTATACATCCAGCCCCCGCGCGTTATATTCATCCAGGCTGGCTTTGATGTCGTCCCGGAAGCGGTACAGAAATCGTGAGCCTTCATTGATTGCCAGAGCTGCGTAGTACCCCCAGAGATGCCCGACCAGGGTGTTTAGAATCGGAGCCAGATGTTCGCTGATGTGCGGTACATGAAAGACCTTGTCGGCGTAGGGATAAAATCGGTCATCGCCTTCGTCTGCAATTACAATGGGCGTGGCTTTGTGGGCTTTGAATATAGCGGTATCTTTAACGATGTCACCGATCACCGCGTGTCTGGTGCCGGCCGCACAGACGATAATCAGGGGTTCCGATGACAAATCGATATGTTTTTTGTCTTCCACGAAGTCCGATGAAATCGTCTTGTAGCAAAGCTCGCTGAGCTTGATCCGTATTTCATCCGCCGATGCTTTGTTGGGGCCACTGCCCACCGCAGCCCAGTAGGTTTTGGATACCGCCAGCTTGGCAGCGGACACCCGGATGGCTTCCCTGGCGGCCAGCACTTTGCGCATCTGGTCCGGCAGCGCCAGCAGTTGCTGAACCTCACTGGCGACAAACTCCTCGCCGCGACGCTTCTTAAGGGCCGCAATATAGAGCCCCAGGATGGCGCCGGCGACGATTTGCGAGTAAAAGGCTTTGGTTGAGGCCACCGACATCTCGATATCCCGGCCGCTGCTGGTATACAGCACCCCGTTGACTTTAAAGGTGATGTCGGAATCGCGCCGGTTGACAATGGCCAGCGTGTATGCCCCTCTTTCTCTGACCATGTCGACGGTGCGATTGGTGTCGGTGGTCGTACCGGATTGACTGATGGCTATTACCAGCGCGTCCTGCAAGCTGTCGGCCGTGTCATGCTCATTTAGCTGGAAACCGGAGAACTCGGAGGCCTTCAGTGCTCCAATCTGGTAGGAAGGATTGTCCATATAGTAATTGAGAATATTGGCACAGGCCAAGGCCGCCACACCGGCGGTGCCCTGCCCGATGAAATAGATACGCCTAATCCGGTCCTGAAGCAGTGCTTTCTTCAACGACGGTGGAATGACCGTTTCATCCAGAGAGATAGTGTATTGGCGGTCGTTGTCCGGATGGACCTTCCAGCGATTCTGCAGGGTCTTTTCGATGGAGTCCGGGGATTCGGATATTTCTTTCAAAAAATAGTGGGGATAATCCAGGCGGTCGATATCTCTGGAGGTAATTTCGGTGGACTTGATGTCGCCTGGGCCCAGGGTCAGCGCAGTATTGTCATAATAGGCGGCGCGGATGCCGTCCAGCCCGCCGCCGGCCTGCTGATCGAGGATGAAAATCTGCCCCTGGGTGGGGCCGCTGCTGCCTTCCACGACGGTTTCTCCATCCAGTTTTATGAATCGATCGGTTTCTTCGACAAAACCGTAGACTTCAGAGGCGGCGATATAATGATTCTCGGCGATACCGACAAAAAGTGCCTGCCCGCTGCCCTTTTGGGCCAGATATAGTTTGCCGGGATCCAGGTCTGTATGCATCGAGATGGCATGGGAGCCTTCAAAATTATTGACGGCCAATCGAAAGGCCTCCTGCATCGGATGTCCCTGGCGGTAATACTTCTGGATGACCAGGGGGATGATTTTGGTGTCCGTGGTGATATCATCTGGTATTTGTTCGCCGTTTTCCTCTAGTTCCTGCTTGAGCTGCTGATAATTGTCGATATCACCATTGAGGCAGGTATGAATGATGCCGTTGCGCCCTCCAAAGTCTTCAACGGTCTGATTGTCTACCGGGTGACAGTTGGCTTCAGTGATGGCACCTACCGACGCCCAGCGCGTGTGGGCTGACACCGTGCTGAATTCGTCCGCATATGCAGCCAGTTCCTGGAGGATGCGGTCGTTGGCAATCTGGCGGCGCAAAAAGGCGATGTTATCCCCTAAGTGACCGATTTCTTTAGCGATTTTATAGGTTATCGCCAGGGCGACCTGATCTTCGTGCGTTTCTGTTTGGATCCGGTGAACACTGATGCTGCGATTTGCCAGATTCGCCAGTCTTTCGGGCTGGCAACGTGCCTGCAGCCGATCAACGAGATTCTTTTGCTTCAAGTTTTGCTCAAAGCGGTCATATTCGGCCGCGCTCAGCACAAACAGCAACGAAATCCCGGCCGAATCCCGCCCGCGGACCTCGAGACGATCAATACTGTTCAGGACGGAATTTATGTTCTTAAACGTGCTTACCATCGACGCCTGGGGCTGATGGTCGGTCCCGCTGAGCAATGCGTCGATTTTGCGGATATTGTCCATTATTTCACGCCGTATGCACCAGGCAATATCCTTGAGTCTCTCCAGCCTGGCGGTCATCAGTTCCACATTAGGGGTTGCCAAGCGGCCCATGTGCTGCGCGAGTATTTCCGTTTCGTTCTCGACAAAACCGTTTAGTTGATCGCCTACGGTATCGAGGCGCCGGCGCTGTTTCGAATCAGAGTAAATAGCGAAAAAGCGATCCTCGCCCTTGATGGCTTGGACCCGATGCCAAACAGATTCGATCAGGTCTTTTCCGCCCAGATAGCTGCGGTCAAGGCTGGCAAGGTCATCTTCGAGACAGGTTTTACAGCCGTTGTGTGCGATGGGCTTGATCAACTCATCCAGGCCGTCACCATCCGGCGGGAGGGGGACAGTTGCGGCGAGTTTATAGGAGACAATGGCGGCGATACCGCAGCCCAGCAGGTTGGGTTGAATCGGGAAAAAAACAACGGACCCGGGAGGTACGCCGGCCATCGATCTTCCGAAATATAGATTTGCTGTCAACAATCGGCCCAGACGGTGCCAGGCGAGCCGGGTTATCCGACCGAGTCTCGCTATAACCGGTGATAGTCCCTCATCAAGTGATTGCTTCATAATATTCAATCCTATCCCGGGCGACCCGGAAGTCACAAATGACAAAAAACAAATCACAAATAATATTCAACACGCGGCGTGAGCGCCTGCACTGCGCGTGACCCAAATCGCAAATTCAAAACTAGAAGGTGATAATCAGTATCAGTTTTGCTCATTGCTATTTCGAATTTAGGATTTATTTGTAATCCAATGCTTCCGGTGCTCGTGTTTTGGAATTTTTCAATTTGGTGCTCGCAAAAATATTTTTCATTTATCGCTTCATTGTTTCTAAAACAATCTGCTCAACGACATGAATATCTTCAGGTCGATCCACGGCAATACTTTGATAATCGGTTAAAACGACGTGAACGGGGATGTTGTTTTCCAGCAGTCTCAACTGTTCGAGCTTTTCGGTGACTTCCAGGCGGCTGGGTCCCAGGCCGACGAATTTCTCCAGCACATGCATGCGAAAGGCGTAAATGCCGATATGGCCGTAAAAATTATCATTTGACACTTGGCGATGGAAAGGAACCGGGGAACGGGAAAAGTACAGCGCAGTGCCGTCGGGGGCAAACACAACTTTGACCTGATCCGGACTGGCGGCCTGCCGGGCACTAATCGGGCCGGCCAGGGTTGTTGCCCGGATTTCGGGCTTGTTGAAGGGTTGAACCAGCTCGGTCAGCATGGCCGGCTTAAGGACCGGCTCGTCACCTTGGATGTTTATTACCACAGATTCTGCGGGCAGGTTCATTTTTTGGGCGGCTTCCAGCACTCGGTCGGTTCCACTGGGATGATCCTGCCGGGTCATTGCCACCGGGATATCATATTTTTCGGCAACGGATCTAATGCGTTCATCGTCGGTCGCCAGGACAACCGAAGACAGTACGGGACACTGCCGGGCGCGCTCGAAAACATGCCAGATCATGGGACGTCCGCAGATATCGGCCAGCGGTTTGCCGGGAAACCGGCTGGACTGGTAGCGCGCGGGAATGATGGCGTGACAGTCCGGTATACTGTTTTGGTGGTTTTTAGCGGTCATCATTAATCTGAATCGACATTTCCTGCAAGAATGCTCATTGGATGTTGGTAAAACGGAGTGCTGGAGCTTGGGCCGTGCTAATTATCTTAGAGGTTTCAGGAATTTAATCTACAGTTTTGGAATTTACAATACGCCGATACTATATTACTCCCTCTCGCGATCCCTATTGGTATGTTCCTTCACAAACAGGACAGCTATCTCAGCGGTGTTCCAGGGTCAACGGGTTTATCCAAAACGGCTACCGTGGGTCCGGATTCGTCGACAGCTGCAATCAGCATCCCGTTGGAGACGATACCCATGAGTTTGGCCGGTTTCAGATTGGCCACGATAATGACCTGTTTTCCGATGAGTTCTTCGGGCGCATATTTTTCTGCCACCCCGGCAACGATGGTTCTTTTCTGTCCCAAGTCAACTTCGAGCTTCAAAACTTTTTTGGCGCGCGGGATTCTTTCCGCGTTTACCACCGTTGCAACCCTGAGGTCGATCCTGCTGAATTCCTCCAGCGTAATCTCTGCCTTTATATCTAAACTTCCATCCGATTTTTCCTGCTGACCGGCCCTTTTGGCGGCTATTTTCTCCGGATCTATGCGCGGGAACAGAACCACGGATTTCGGCAGCCGGGATCCGGGCGGGATCACTTTCCAGGTTTTAAGCCGCTTGAGCAGATAAAAAGGGGTTGCTGGATCCAATCCGAGATGCTTTTGCATGGTTGCGGCCGTATCTGGCATAACAGGGTAGATCAGACCGGCGATGATGCGCAAACCTTCCAACAGATTGTAAAGAACCGCTTCGAGCGATTTGCGCGAGGATTTTTTCTTAGCCAGTTCCCAGGGGGCAGTTACATCTACGTATTTGTTCAGCTGACCGATGAATTTCCAGACTGCCTGCAGGGCATTGTGAAACTGAAACGTCTCCATGCAGTCTTCGAAATCTTCCACAGCAATACGCGCGTCTGCCTCCAATCCGAATTCACATTCCTGTTCGGCCGGCGGGTCTACGCTAGGCACGATCCCTTGCAGGTATTTATGAACCATCGACAGCACCCTGGAAAACAGGTTGCCAAGATCATTGGCCAGATCAGAGTTTATGCGTTGAACCAGTGAATCTTCACTGAAGCTCGAGTCCAGGCCGAAGGTCATGTCACGAATTAAAAAAAACCGGAAGGCATCCAGCCCATAGATGTTTTTAAGCTGAAGTGGTTCGACAACATTGCCGAGACTTTTGGACATCTTACTCTGTTCGACATTCCAGTATCCATGAACATTCAAGTGCTTGTAGATTGGAATGCCGGCTGCTTTAAGCATTATGGGCCAATAAATACCGTGGGGTTTGAGAATGTCCTTGGCCACCACATGCTGGGCGACCGGCCAATAGGTATGATAAAGATCCCCATCCGGATAGCTCAGGGCTGAAACATAGTTTAAAAGAGCATCGAACCACACATAGGTGACATAGTTGTGGTCGAAGGGTAGGGTAATACCCCATTTCAATCTGGATTTCGGCCTCGAAATGCACAAGTCTCCCAGGGGTTCTTTTAAAAAGGCCAGGGCTTCGTTGCTATAGCGTTGGGGTCGGATAAATCCCGGATTATTGCGGATGTGATCTATAAGCCAATCCTGGTAGCGGCTCATCTTAAAAAAATAATTCGATTCTTTAATGGTTTCCGGTTCGGTCTCATGATCGGGACATTTCCCATCGACCAGTTCGCGCTCGGTGTAAAAGCGCTCGCAGCCGAAGCAATACATGCCCTCGTATTCGGCAAAATAGATGTCGCCGGCGTCGTAAATCTTCTGCAGCACCCGCTCTACGACTGCCATGTGGCCGGGATCTGTGGTGCGGATAAAGTCGCTGTTGTTGATGTTCAGCTCGGGCCAAAGGTCCCTGAACAACCGGCTGATGGTGTCAACATAGACCCTGGGACTCAGATTTTCTTTTTTGGCGGCCCGAACCACTTTATCTCCATGCTCGTCCGTGCCGGTCAGAAAATATGCATCGCCGCCTCTCATGGTCTGAAAGCGGGCGGCAACATCAGCCACAATGGTGGTATAAGCATGACCCAGATGAGGTCGGGCATTCACATAATATATCGGTGTGGTGATGTAAAACGGCTGGGCCATATTTCCTACTCCTTTTTAAGTTGATCGACGTCGGTTTCGATTTCCATTCCGCCTTCGAGGCGAACGGTGATACGGTTGCAAATGGCACTGTGGCGAATCACCTTGCCTTTTCCGCTGGGAGTCATGACCGACCGGCCGATTTTGGGCATATGCTTTTTCAACTGCTTGTAGGTGTTGAATTCATAAGTCAGGCAGCACATTAGCCGGCCGCACTGGCCAGAAATTTTGGTAGGATTTAAGGACAGCCCCTGCTCTTTGGCCATGCGGATCGATACCGGTTCGAATTTTTCCAGGAATGCAGAGCAGCACAATTCCCGTCCGCAGCGACCGACACCTCCGCATATTTTGGCTTGGTTGCGAATGCCCACCTGGCGCATTTCAATTCTAACCCCCAGGTGCTTGACCAGCATTTTGACCAGTTGCCTGAAATCGACGCGTCCTTCGGATGTGAAAAAAAAGGTGTATTTGTTGCCGTCAAAGGATTTTTCAACCGAAAACAGATTCATTTTCAAGCCCAGCTTCTTGATGCATTTCAGGCAATAGCTGTGGGCTTCACTTTCATCCTCAAGATTCTTTTCGTGTTGTTTGAAATCCTTTTCATTGGCCAGACGATAGACTTTTTTCAACTGTCGCCCGGACGTTTTGTCCTTATATTCCCGGGGTCCTACGGTCACCTTGCCCATACCAAGCCCCTGTTCGGTCTCCACAATGACATGATCCCCCGGTTTCAGGACAAAGGCACCGCAGCTAAAATCATAAACCTTCCCGTTTGGCTTGAATTTAATTCCAACTTTTTTTTTCATGATATCCTTCACACCTTCCAGGACCGTGTCCTGGGAAGATGATAATGCTAGAAACGCGATTGATCAAATGTTAACGCCAAAATGCTCGATTTTCGATGAACTATCGGCAGGGCGGCCTTCTCCTAGCGAGTGCCGCGCGTCCAGTTCCCAGTATCCACAGCATCCAGAATCGAGTATCCAGTATCAGTCATCTATACCAGAATATTCGCTTCATAGGCAAGAAAGGATGCCGTTTATCGGTTGCAGTGATTTTCGCCGCGGTCAAACCCGAGCCAACCTCAACACCATTGCCTCCAGGGCCAGTCTCAGGTTGGTGCCAGCCTGAATTGCATTTTGGGTTGCTTGAATCGTTTCTATTTTTTCAAGCAGTGCGTCGATGCTCATGGTGGGCGCGATCTGCTGGATCTTTTGAATCAGGTCCTGGCTAACAATGCGACCAGGGCATATCTGCCCGACAACAAGATCCCGCAGCCAGGACTTCATCACCTCCAATGAGTCCGGCAGGTTTTCCTTATTTTGCGCTAACTGTTCGGCAAATGCCAGGAGACGATTGGTGGATCCACTGAATGAAGAATTTATTTCCTCAATCAGCCAGTTTCGACGGCTTGTCCACCGGGTGCGGTGCATGCGCAGCGCCCGGGACAAACTGCCCCCAGCCATGGCTGCGATGATCATTGCATCCCCGCTGTCGAGTCCATGTTTGTCAACCAGAACTGACTGCAGGTATGTGTTTGAGATCGGTTTAAACCGGAGATGCTGGCAGCGTGAAACAATGGTTGGCAGGAGATCCGATGTATGGGTGGCGGTAAGAATCAGAATGGTTCTAACCGGCGGCTCTTCCAGCACTTTGAGGAGGGCATTGCCGGACGCCGGATTCATTGCCTGGGCATCACTGATAATTACCACCCGCCTGTCAGCCTCATAGGGCTTCAGGGCAAGGTTTTGACAGAGGGAGCGAATTTGATCGATTTTAATGAACGGGCCGGACGGCTTAACGCGAATAATGTCCGGGTGGAGTCCGGTCTCTATTTTACGACAGGATTTGCATTTACCGCAGGGCCAATGCGCTGTCTGCCGGGCAGGGTCTGGTATCTCTGCGACACAATTGCAGGCCATAGCGAAGGCGATGGCCGTTTTTTCCCTGCCCACGCCTTCTATTCCTGTAAACAAAAGGGCGTGGGGGATGGTCCCATTTTGAAGGAAGGCGGTTAGAATGCGAAGGGGGCGATTTTGATCTATTATCGACTCAAAACCAGGCACAAATCAATAGTCAACCCGATCTTTCAATTCTTTACCAGATTTGAAAAATGGAAGTTTTTTGGGATTTATGGTGACTTTTTCACCGGTCTTCGGGTTTCTGCCCGTGTAGCGTTTGTATTCTTTGACAAAAAAACTGCACAGGCCGCGAATCTCAACACGCTCTCCTCTGGCCATGGCGTCTGCCATGTTATCGAAAAATATCTGCACCACTTTTGCCGCTTCTGCCTTCGAGATATTCGCTTCAGTTTTTAAAGCGGAGATGAGCTCCAGTTTATTCATACACCCTCCTTCTATGCCGTCCAGTGACCATGAGAGCACTTCAAAAAATAAATAAGTTTCAAAGGTCTCCGCAACTACATCAAAGTAATACTAGCCCGAAACATAATAAAATGTCAAGTAGTTATGATACATTTTCGGTATAATTTCGATATCCTCCTCACTGATTTCGACACCTGCGTACTGGCCTAGGGCGTCGACATTGACCACAATACGCCCCGTCCCCCCAGATCTGACAAATGTACCAATAACCCCTTCCAGCGGTCCGTTAATCACCATGACCCTGTCACCCTTCTGTAATTTATTGCCAGTGGTTACGGTGCGGTCGCTTGTCACCAGGATTTTCAAGGAACCGACGGTTTCTTCGGGAATCGGCAGCGGTCCCTGTTTGTTGCCGATAAATCGCACGGCCCCGGCAACTTTTACAATTTCAAGATGGGTGTTGGGATGAAGATCGGTTTTGACAAAAACATAGCCGGGGAAAAGCGGGACCCGGATCGTCTTTTTGCGGTCCCGTCTTTTGCTGGGTACGGTTATTTTAGGCAGATAGACTTCTACCGACTTGCGCAGCAGACCATCGTTTACGACATTTTCATGGCGGCTTTTCGTGTGCAGCACATACCACAATCGCTCGAGTCTTGGATGGGTCATTATGTATTCACCGAATATATTATATAGTTTGAATAGTTAGAGCGTTATTAACCGTTTGGTGGCTTGTAACGTGATACTCGATACTGGTTTCTGGTTACTGGCTGCTGGTCACTGGTCACTGGTTATTGGCAGCTGGTCGTGATAAATGGCTCAGGGCAGCAGTCACTGATCCACTTGGTTGTAACTTCCATCTTCGCCTTGCCCAAAGCCGGATGCCCCCGCTGAGCGGGATGACACATCTATATTAAAAAAATCAAGGAATGCCTCGAAGACCATTCCGGTTGCTGCACCGCAACGCGGCCCTCGCACCTCGCAACCCGCACCTCGCACCTCGCAACCCGCACCTCACACCTCGCAACCCGAACCTCGCACCTCGCAACCCGAACCCCGCAACGCGCAACCCGAACCCCGCAACGCGCAACCCGAACCCCGCAACCCGTTAGATCCCCCACTCCCCTAATCCGTACAGGTGCAGGTTTATTTCGAAATCATACTTCTTCTCATCTCCGACACCGGTTCTTTGCCGGATATTGGCATCCAGCGACCAGCATCTGGCAGTATACACAAAGCCGGCACCGCCTTCAACAGCCACTTCGTCCAATATGTTGTATTCATAGTACCCGTTGACCACGAACCGATTGGTCACTTTGACCGTCAATGCGCCGTAGATGGAATGGGTCCTGTTCAGCGAAACTTCATCGGAGTCGTCCGTGTTCGTCCAGCGATATTCGACCGACAGCTTGTCGCCGCGAAGGTCCCAGAAATTGGCCGCGAGGTTGTGGGACAAGACATCCAAATCGTAGACCGAATACAGGGCGTCTGCATCCACGGCAAAATACTTGCCGGGGAATATGTCCAGCTCGCCAAATACAGGAGTAAACGGTTTGCCGGTCTTATCTTCCTTGGCTTCGTTGATATCGTAGGACTGGGTCAGTTTAAAGCGCAAAAAATCGTTGTAGGCATATTCGGAGGGCGAGTCTATGACCCCTGCCTGGTTTTTGTCGACGCGCCGGCTGATTTCAAAGGATCCTTTTTTTCTGGTTTTAGAGGTCAGGGTGTTGGTCAGCGAGTAAGTCAGCAGGTTGGTTTTGCCGATTCGGTCAACGCCGTCGAAGCTGGGCAGATCCGATTGGTCGATTTCGGGAATATAGATGTGGGTGGCCTGGGGTCTGATGGTGTGCTTGACCGCTTCCAGGGTGCGGCCCTCGATGTTAAAGACTTTGAAAATGTCCGAGGACATCTCAACTCTGGTGTCGTACAATTCGCGATGGTAGAAGCGTTTGTCTTCGGGGCCGAATTGTTTTTTGTCCACATACCACATCGTCTCGCGCACGCCCACCGACGGTTCGATGGTGAAAAAGGGCTTGACGGCGATCGGCAGATATAGCCGCGGGTACAGATCCACGCGCTGTCCCCGTTTGGCCTCGTCGCTCCAGTAATATACGTATTCGGTGTTGAGATTGTAGAAAAAGGGGGAGGTCACGATTCTTTGCTTGACCCCGTCGAATTCAATCAAGGGAAGCTGCTGCAAAATGGTATCCGGCTCGTCGGTATTGCGCAGGGTGCTGTCCGGATCGTATCGCAATTTGGCATTGAGACTGTAACTGGGCCAGGACTTATTGAAATTCAGCAGGTTGGTTCTTACCGGGTCATTGTAATCATCCAGGTCGCGGCCGAACACCTCCTCGAAATAATCTTTGGATTCATTCCATCCCATCTGACCCGATTTAAACTCCCGGGTGTAGTCCTGATCGCTGACCAGATCCACGTCCAGGCGGCCCCGGATATCCCAGGGCATTTTCTGATGATGGCTGCCGCGCAGCCAGTAACGGTCTTCATTTTTTCGCAAAATTTCGCTGCCGCCGTCGGTAAAGCCCCATTTTTGGCTGTTGTCGCCGATGCCGTCGTCGATTTTGTCGTCCGTAAACCCGTCTGCCTGCCAGGTTCCCTTCGACCACTCATCGAGGTAATAGCGGTACTCCCCTCCGAGCCTGAAGCCACGCTTGGACATGTAATGTCCGTAAAACGTCGCATCCGAGCTGTCGTCGATGGCCCAGAAGAAGGGTTGGCTGTAAAAGGTTCCCCGACGATCCGACGTGCCGGCCTGCGGCCACAAGAAACCGGTTTGACGATCCTTTCGGGCCGGGTAGTAGAAGTAGGGTGTGTACAGAACCGGCATTTTCTTGGCCCACATGGTTGCGTGCCAGGCCGTCCCCTGGCCGTCGTCCCTGATTTTCACGTTTCTGCCGGAAACCTTCCAGTCCGGGTTGTCGCCGTCACAAGTGGTCATGGTGGCTTTATCGATGGTGTACCTTCGGGGGTCGACCTTTTTGATGATATTGCCGGTGATATGGTAGTTGTTTTCTTTAATAAACAAATAGGCGTTTTCAACCGAACCGGTCTGACTTTGCAGTTCGACATCCATGCGATCGCCGCTAAGGACGTCTTGACCATCCGTCAAAATTGCATTCCCTTCGGCATAGGCGGTCATGTTTTTGTGGTCAAAGCGCACAAAATCTGCCGTCAATCTTATATTTCCCTTGTATATTAGAACATTGCCTTTGGCAGTGTACTGATCAGCCGATTGGTCGTATTCGACGTGATCCGCTTCAAGCTGCCACGGCCGCTTCGGGTCCTGGATGACGCTTTCGATGTCGTCGGTATCATTTTTTCCGGCTGCCGGAGCGGCGAAAATCAGGAGAGCGGTCGCCAGGAAAACAGCAGCGACGACCAGACGTCCTGCGGCCGTGCGGCACATGGATCGGCGATCAAAACTTTGAGCTGCAGACGTCAAACACCAGGATGTCGAGTGGTTGTGTTGTTGTACCATATGGGAATATCAGGGCGTCGAATAGACGGCTAAAAGATTATGGCGTTGAATCCCGATGGAATTTACGTTATAAATCTAAGTTAACTAAAAAAGTCAAGATATTGTTCCATCCTGATTGCGTGGCCACGCAATCAGGCCTTATTTGTTAATCGTTGTTAGTCTTCGCTTGGGTCGTATTTTCGATTGTCGCAAGCTGCTTGAGAAATAGAATAGATTTCAATTTCTTTTACGTATAACCTATATGAGACTACGAGAAATCTATCTCACGCAAAGACGCAAAGACGCAAAGGAAATAACTAATGTTATGGTTTATCTTGGCGCCTTTGCGTGAAAATAAGCAGCTTCTTTACCGATCAGACCGGTTGTCCTTTTGCCGGACGCGGCGTTAATAACCAATAACGAATAACGTAATGTTCCGATCCAGCATACATTTCAGTATATAGCATAATTGTTTGATTTAGAGTACAAGAGCGTCATGACGGAAAATCCATGAACATTTTGCTGACAAATGATGACGGCATCCATGCGCCGGGGCTGTGGGCCATCTACGAACACCTTGCCGGGGCCCATCATGTGGACGTGGTCGCCCCCGACAGGGAGCGAAGCGCAATCGGGCACGCGATCACCCTGCATCAGCCCCTGCGAGCCAACCGGACTTCAGTAAACGGCGGCTACAGCGGGTATGCCGTCAACGGAACACCGGCGGATTGCGTCAAACTGGGTTTGTCTAAAATTCTTGCCCTAAGTCCGGATGTGGTCATTGCCGGTGCCAATCCAGGTGCCAATGTGGGCGCTAATTTGAACTATTCCGGAACAGTGGCGGCGGCCAAGGAAGCTGCTTTGGGCGGCACGATTGGGATTGCGGTTTCCATCGAAGGCCCGGATGTCGATAATTATGGATATGCCGCCTTGTTTATAGCCGAATTTAGTGAATTGGTGTATGCCAAGGGGCTGCCTTTTGGTACCTTTCTCAATGTCAATATCCCCAATCGCCCTTTGACCGAAATTGCCGGGGTCAGGATCAGCCGACAAGGTGTCGGGATTCTCAGCGAGTATATTGAAAAACGTAAAGATCCCCGTAGACGGACCTATTTCTGGCAAGGGCGTGACAGGCAAACCTTTGGGACAGATCCCCATCTGGACGGCACCGCGTTGAAGCAGCGCTGTATTTCAGTTACCCCGGTTAAATGCGACATGACGGATTACCGCATGCTGGAAGATATGGAAGAGTGGAACCTGGGTCAAATGGTAAGATCCCTCCGGGATGATAACGAAACTTAAGATTTCCGGGTCATTTAGTAGGTTGCAGGCACAGAAAGGTGTCAGGTGTCAGGTGTCGGGTTTCAGCAACGCTTTAATTGAGGAATTGTAAATTCAGGAATTTAGGTATTATTTGGGATTCTATTGCTTAAATTCGGCTATGCTAGAATTTCTCAATCCCTGAATCCCTGAATTATTGAATTCCTGACACCTGACACCCAATATATTCGACTTCATATGAAAAGGATGATTCTAAACCACAGAAGGAAGTTGAAGGAAAGGTTAACTATAGCCTATGTTCATCACCCTGGAAGGTATTGAGGGTTGCGGCAAGACAACTCAAATCCGTCATCTCAGATCATTTTTTGAAAGCAGGGGCCGGCCGTCTGTGGTCACCCGTGAGCCGGGCGGCACTGACATCGGCAAGGACATAAGGTCGATTTTGCTGAATCCTTCGAGCAAGGATATGGTGCCCAAAACCGAATTGCTCCTCTACATGGCGGATCGGGCGCAGCATCTAGCCGCAGTGGTGAGACCGTGCCTCGACAGGGGTGAGATCGTTTTGTGTGACCGCTATTTTGATGCCACTGTTGTTTATCAGGGGGTTGCCAGGGGACTTGAGGCCCAATTTGTCCGTGATCTGCATCGGCTGGTGTTGGAAGATTTTAAGCCGGACATCACCCTGCTGCTGGACTTGCCGCCGCGTATCGGACTGGCGCGGGCCTGGAAACAGCTTGATAACGGCGACCGCAGCAGCACCGAAAGCCGTTTCGAGGAAGAGACCCTCGGTTTTCACGAAAAAGTCCGGGCCGGCTACTTGGAACTCGCCCGACTGGAACCGCAGCGGTTCAGAACCATCGACGCCTCCGGCTCTGAAACGCAGGTGCAGGAGGATATCAAGCGAGCGCTGATCCAATTTATGGAAACCTAAATTTCCAATGCCGCGTTTTAAATGTTGGATACAAGGCAGGTTGCGTTGGGATTCAGGTGTCAGGTTTCAGGTTTCAGGATGAATGTCGGAGTATTTGACGCTAACAAGAAAAGCATTTGCGCCATTGCACTCGCAGGTAGGATTGCTTTGAACAGGAAACTGGAAAATCGCCATGGCGGAGATTTTATGTCACAATTTGATTGCTTTGCTATTTGCTAATTCAATCTCTGACACCTGAAACCTGACACCCCAAAATCGGCGCTTCTTTATTGCTCTAAGTGGCCGTACATCTAAACCATCTGTATGAATATTGCAGGCACAAATGACTAACACAATCCTGGACGCCATCGGCAATACCCCGCTGGTTGAAATTAAAAAACTCAATCCCAATCCGCGGGTTAGAATCCTCGCCAAGCTGGAATACTTCAATCCGGGAGGGTCCACCAAAGATCGGCCGGCCCTTTTCATGATCGAGACGGCCGAAAAGACCGGTGAATTGACCCCGGATAAAACGGTGCTCGAGGCCACCAGCGGCAATACCGGAATCGGCCTGGCACTGGTCTGCGGAGTTAAGGGCTACCGATTGATGCTGACGATGTCCGAAGCGGTCAGTGTCGAGCGCCAGAAAATACTAAAAGCCCGCGGCGCCGAGATTCTTTTGACCCCAGGGCATCTGGGAACGGATGGGGCCATCGAGGAGGTTTATCGCCTGGCCCGGGAGAATCCCGACCGTTATTTTGTCGTCGACCAGTTCAACAATCCCGCCAACTGGCAGGCGCATTACCACGGGACCGCCCGGGAAATCTGGCAGCAGACCAATGGCGCCGTCACGACGTTTGTTGCCTGCCTGGGCACTGCCGGCACCCTGATGGGGGCTTCCAGGAAACTAAAGGAACTCAATCCGACGATCCAAATCGTTGGGATCGAACCTTATCTCGGCCACAAAATCCAGGGACTTAAAAATATGAAGGAGGCCTACTGTCCCGAAATATTTGAAAAAAAGCGCCTGGATAAAAAGGTCAATATTGACGACGATGTTGCTTATGAAATGGCCCGGCGCCTTGCCAAAGAAGAAGGGCTGCTGGTGGGCATGAGCAGCGGCGCCGCCATGGCTGCAGCACTGGAAGAAGCCCGGCATCTCACCGGCGGCACTCTGGCGGTCGTCTTGCCCGATGGCGGTGAACGCTACCTTAGCACACCGCTGTTCGCCGTCTCCGAGGACATCGGTTTGAAACTGTTCAACACTCTGACCAAACGAAAGCAGGCCTTTGAGCCGCTCCGGGCGGGGAATGTGTCGGTCCACTCTTACGGGCCTACCGCCCATGCCAGGATGCATATCGGCGAGATGCGTCGTTACGTGTTTGCCGATCAACTTTGCCGCTACCTGCGCTACAGAGGATTCGATGTCCGTCACATCGTAAATATCGCCGATTTGGACGATAAGACCATCCAGGCGTCCGAACATGCCGGCTTCGACCACGATCATTTCGTACGGACCCATATGGAAAATTTTGTCGATGATCTCGCGGCTCTCGGCGTTCAGGCCGCCGAAAAATACCCTAGAGCCAGCGAGCACGTCGGCGATATGGTGGCGCTTTCACAAAAGCTGGTCAACAAGGGTTTGGCCTATGAAAAGCTGCGATCCCTGTATTTCGATATTTCGAGGTTTTCTGACTACGGCCAATTGTCCGGCATCGACATAAACAAGATCAAGCTGGGTGCCACCGTTGATCTGGACGAGTACGAGAAAGAAAATCCCAGGGACTTCACGCTGTTTAAACGATCCCGCTTACCGGAACTAAAAAGAGGCCTATTCACTCAGACCGACTGGGGCAACGTGCGCCCATCCTGGCATATCCAGTGCGCCGCCATGTCCATGAAATACCTGGGGGAAAATTATGACATCTATGCCAGCAGCCGGGAGTTGCTGTTTCCCCATCACGAAAATGTTAATGCCATCGCCGCCGCGATTACCGGCAGACCGTTGGCGCGTTTCTGGATTCACTGTGACCGTATTCTGATCGACGGGAAAAAAGTCGACGAAAATGAGTCTGCTTATACTTTGGCGGATCTTGCCGACATGGGCTACCCGGGTCGGCTGATTCGATACTGGCTGTTTTCCACCCATTACCGCAAACCGATAACCTTTTCAGCCGATCGGCTCTACCATGCCAGCCTTTCGTTAAAACGGCTGGACCAGTTTTTCGCCACCCTGCAGAACATAAAAGACGGCCGGCCATATGCCGAGTTGGATCAATTGCTTTACGATATCAGGCAGGGATTCGTCGCCGCCATGGATGACGATTTAAACATATCGGCGGCCTTGGCGTCTTTGTTCAAGGGTATCAAAAAAATAAACGTCCTGGCCCTGGAAAGAAGAATCGATGCAGCCGACGCATCCAGAATACAGGACGCCTTTCGCCGCATTGACAGCGTGCTTGGGTTTTTGGCGTTCGATGCGCCGTCTTATGACAGCGATACCCAGGAGCTTATCAAAACTCGGAACCAGGCGCGGATGGACCGCAACTGGGCTCTCGCCGACAGCATCCGTGACCAGCTGAGCGCGCGCGGGGTTGTTGTTCAGGACGGCAAGGTTCAAGGTTCAGAGGTTCAGGGTTCAAAGGTTTAGAGATGTGATCGTTTTTTATCTCAGCTAGGCAACCCTAAATGTTAAACCCGAAACCCAGAACCCAGAACCCTGAACGCAGAACCCTGAACCACAAAACCTTTAATTCGAAAACTAACCTAGTCTATGAAACCACTATACTTTCCTTACACTTACATCACCGAACCGGTGGCAGAGGCCGTGGCTGCCTGTTTCGGTCAATTCACCGTGTACCGGCCACTGGCGGACAGACTGCCGCCTTCCATGCAGATGGGGGTTGATAAGGATATTATCGAGATTCGGGTCCCGCTTCAAGACGACGGCGATGCGCTCAAAGCTGCGGCTGAAAGCTATTGGCAATGGGCCCGTTTGCATACCGGCAGCCCCGGGACCCTTCGCACCTCATTGAAGACCCTCACCTCTGCCGGGGCAGGTTTGGATACGCCCCGGCCTTCACGAATCGCAGCCGATGTCAAGGAGCGGATCGGCGATTCTGCCAGTGAAAAAACCGCAGATCCTGTCCTGTCTTCCAGAATCTTTTTGTATTTTGCCCAGTTGTTCGATCAGCAAAGTCGAGAAGTCGATCGTGCCATGATGGATTCCATCCAAAAAGAACAGGATTTGATCCGCGAACTCAAAGTAGAGCAGGATGACCTGGCGGCAGAATTCGAATTTGAACTCCAGGGCGGGCAAAATATCAATAGCAGCTACCTGATCTCAGACCGGCTGGAAGCCTGGACGCGGATGTTGTTAAATGACAGCCGGCCCCCGCCGTTATTCGTGACCGACAGCTCTTCGGTGCTGGAGCAGTTGCGTGACCGGGTCCCGGCCGTCGAAAAAATTGCAGATCTGGAAACGAATCCGCATTCAGATGCCGCACCTGGAACGGGGCATTCGCAGTTGGTATCGTATCTAGACGATATTGCCTCTAATAAATGGACTGCGGCTTGGGCTGAACGTGGTGCGGACATCACCATCCCGGGGGCGGGAGATTCGATAGCGCTTCAGATTTATATGGCACCGGGTCAAAACTGCCTTCAATTTTTCAGCCGTGCTGCCGGAATCGAGGACTCCGGGGCAGACCTTAGGCCGGTCGAAGCCAACAGCGTAAACACCCTTATTGCCCTTGTCGATGCTTGACGGAGGTCGGTGCTCCCGGATCATTGGGTCGGCTACCAACTGAGAACGGCGGGAGAAAACGGATTTATATCTTAAATTGCAGGAAAAAATGTCAAGAAGGCTTGACTCGCTATTTTAATTGGTATAAGGACTTTTCCCTGGTACATGGGGCAACCTGTTGCTGGATCCGGTGAATGGTTTCAACACCGATTTATCATAATTCATTGAAAGGAGATTTCCCGAATGGCTTTTAACCCTATCGTTGATGAAGAAAAATGTGCTGGCTGCGAGGAATGCGTGGACGTCTGTCCGGTCGAGGTGTTCGAAATGGAGGACGGCAAATCCGTACCCGTCAATGCCGAGGAATGTCTTGGATGCGAAAGCTGCGTCGAAGTTTGTGAAGAAGACGCAATCGTGATCGAAGAGACCTAATCATGCCTTCTTGCGAGTCTCCCTGACCCCGGATCCGGTTCCGGGGCAGGGAAAATCGTTTCCCCTTTTCCCCACCTGCTAAAATTTATTTGGCTATCCCCTTAAAAAATCGATATTCTATTTTCATTGCGATTGATGGCGGTTTACAAATGCGGCGTTGCTGCTAGAAGCGCATGGAAAGTCCTGCTGAAAATGCGTAGGCCTTCCAATTGACTTCATTCAGCTGTTGTTTGCGGGTCGCACCGTTGGCAAGATAGAATTTTATGGTGCCCTCGTCCGTAGACCATTCGCGATATTCGAAGCTGGCGTTCAGCGCCCAGCGCCGATTGAGGGCACAATTCATTCCGGCCCCGATGATATAACCTTGGCCGTCGGCACGGTGTTTGAAACTTTTAGGGTGTTTGAACTCCTCAATCAGGTTCCAGTCGGCGATCGCTTCAAAATCGGCCCAGTGATATTCATAAGTCAAAAAGGTTTCAAGGCGATGGGCGAAGGCCTTCATTTCCGCCGCTCTAAAGCGCAGGTCCAAGCCAAGCCAGGGGCCTTGCCATTCGGTTTCATAGGAGCTGTCCAGGCCGTCAAAGGGACCGACAGGGGGAGTCCGACCCGGTGTAGCAATGGTTTGGAAACCGTCGGTAATGTTCAATTGCTGTTCGTGATGGGAATAACCCACCAAAGGCGTAATTGTTCCGATTATCGCCTTTCCGAATCTGAAAGGATAACCGACAGCCAGGGAAACATCCCACACATTGTCATCATCGGTGCTGTTGTTGGACCGTGAATACTCAAGGGTGCGATTATCGCCGTCGTAGTCGGAATCCTGGTTGTCACCGTCAAAAATCCAGCCGTAATCAACGGATCCCCTCAGGGCTATGATGCCGGGCCAAACCAGGCTGCCTGCGAATTTTACCTGATAGCTCTCGAGATCATCCCAGGTTAACTCGGAAATAATATTCGGATTGTTACCGTTGATATCACCCGCTATGTTAAAATCCAGGTCGTCAACCCGATAACCGCCGCTGAATACAAACCCGGCTTCCAGGGGCCATTTTGCGCCGCCTTCGATCGATGTTGAAACGCTACCGGCCGAATTGCCGGGCGATTTTGCCAAGGCCATCTGAGCGGACAACAGCACCATCAAATTGATAACGGCCACAGCCCCTAAAATATATCTTCGATGTTTCAGCACGGCCAACTTTTCGACCTCTCATTTTGTCAGTCAGTCTGTCCTGCAATCAAATATTGCGAGCACTCCGGTTCACACGCCGCTGCCGGCAGCGGTTTAGTTTCCTTATCGGCCCGAAAATTAATTAACTAAAGATAGAATTTTACCATAGCCTGCTTTCAGTCCAAAGCGAATCATCCATAAATCCAGCGCTGCCCCTTTTTGCATATTGTAACAAGCTCGCGGCTTGCTTGTGGCAACTATCTGTGGTAATTCTAAATGATCAATTTGAGCCATAGTTGCGAATACACCGCATTTTATGAAAAAGCATTCTCATCACGGAAACACGAAATGTGACAAGCACTGAATTTATACCGTACTATTTCGTGTTTTCGTCCTTTCGTGCTTGCGTGATTATTCTGACAGTACAGGTACCGGATTTTCCGGTTTAAGGTTACCATTAACATGAAGCAATATGTCGTCGACGAGCTCCGTCCGGAAGATTATGAGGCCCTCAAGAAATGCCTGGATGAACAATTCGGGCCGGCCGAAATGGATGGAATTTACTGGATCTGCATCGACGCCGGCTGGCTTACCGAGACCCAGCTGGCGCATACAGACTGCCACCCGCATTACCTGGCACTCGACCTCGAGCCGGGCCGGTTGGCCTGTGAACTCCTCGTTCGCACTAACAATCGCATGCGTTGCGACTGCATCCAATACGCTACCGAGAAACAACGCAACTGGCTGATTGATCTGATTGACAACATTTTCGAGCGGCTGGAGATTGTGAGCTGATTATGATCAGAACGGCTCTCATTATTCTTTGGGTCGTGTTGACGACCGCTGTTTTTGGTGTCGTTGCCATCCTTGTTTCGTTCTTTACCCGCACCGGGAATCCGGTTCACATCGTTGCCAGGATCTGGGCCAAATCGATCTTGATGGCCGCCCGGATTCATGTCCAGGTCACCGGATTGTCCAATATCGAGCCGGATCAATCGTATATTTTCATGGCCAATCATCAGAGCAACTTCGATATCCCGGTCCTTTTGGGACGCCTTCCCGTTCAATTCAGATGGCTTGCCAAGGCCGAACTATTCAAGATACCGATTTTCGGCCGGGCCATGCGGGGTGCCGGTTATGTCGAAATTGACCGCTTCAATCAAGATTCTGCTTTTGAGAGCATCAACGAAACCGCCCGCAAAATGAAGCATGGCGTTTCTGTAATGATATTTCCGGAAGGCACCCGCAGTAGAGACGGTAAGGTCAAAGCGTTTAAAAAAGGCGGTTTCGTCATGGCTGTTGATTCCGGTGTCCCGATCGTGCCCATTGTCATCAGGGGGACCTGGCCGATTATGGCCAAAAGCAGTCTGCGTATTAATCGCGGCAATGTCGAAATGAAAATTGCCAAACCCATCAAAACAGCCGGGCACACCCGGGAAAACAAAGAGGACCTGATGGACAAGGTCAGGACCGTTATCTGTCAACATTTTGAGAGTGCCAGCTAGCGTCCTGTCCTATAAATAAGTTATAAAATGAGGGTCGCTCCCGCGCAGGCGGGAGTCCAGCTCAAAGGCGCCTGGATCCCCGCCCCTGACTACGCTGGGGCAGGCTCTGCGCGGGGATGACGAACGGATATCATCCTGAATTCGTCAAAATAATTTATTATGGTATTTCTGGGACACAATACTAGAGTTGCGGTTAAACAAATATATAGTTGATTGAATTGATTAAGTTGCTGGGGTTGGTCGCAAAGAAGTCGGTTAGTAAAAAAGGCTGAAATCCTTCAACCAAATCAACTATTTAACTTATCAACTAGTAAACTAAGGGAGTTTTTAAAATTAGGCCCCTTTTTGCTAACCGTATAGATAAATATCTTAAAAACGTAGAGTTGCCAACAAAACATGTCCGTACTTAAAATAATCCCTTTAGGCGGGTTGGGTGAAATCGGCCTGAACATGATGGTATTCGAATACGGCGATACCATCTTCGTGGTTGACTGCGGCTTGATGTTCCCCGAGGATTATATGCTCGGGGTTGATTTTGTCATCCCGAACATGGATTACCTCCGCCGCAATCAATCCAAGTTGGCCGGCGTTGTATTGACCCATGGCCATGAAGATCACATCGGGGCGCTGCCATACCTGGTCAAAGAAATTAAAGTACCACTTTTCGGCACCCCCTTTACCCTCGGACTGGTACGCCACAAACTCGAGGAACTGGACCTGATCCCATTTTCCAGCCTGCACGAGGTAAGCCTTGAGGAAAAGTTGCGTTTCGGCCCCTTTAACATCGAGTTTATCAGGGTGGGGCACAGCGTCGTCGATGGTGTCGGGTTGGTGATCCGGACCCCCTGCGGAACATTGGTGCATACCGGCGATTATAAAGTCGGCTACGGTACCGGCGGCGGCATGGGCACAGATCTGAACAAATTTGCCGGATGCGGTGAAAAAGGCGTTCTGGCCCTGCTGTCCGACTCAACCAATGTGGAAAAGGACGGGTACACCATATCGGACAAGGAGATCGGGGATACCCTGGACCGAATTATCGCCGGCAGCCCCGGTCGCATCATTGTGGCCCTGTTTGCGTCAAATATCGCCCGGATACAGCTTATTGTCGATATTGCCAGGTCCAGGGGGAAAAAAATCGTGATCAGCGGTCGCAGTATCGAGGTCAGTGTAAACATAGCCAAGACCCTGGGGCATCTGACGATCCCTGAGGGCATGGCCATCGATGTCGAGCAGGTATCCGATTTTCCCGATGATGAAATCATCATGATAACCACCGGAAGCCAGGGGGAGCCCATGTCGGCGCTGGCACGAATGGCTTCGGGAATACACAAGCAAATCAAAATAAAGGCCGGAGATACGGTCATTTTGTCCTCCAAATTCATCCCCGGCAATGAGAAAGCGATCGGCAAGATCATCAACGATCTATATCGAAACGGCGCCGACGTGATTTATGAAAAAATATCGGACATTCACGTATCGGGCCACGCTTTCAGGGAAGAGCTGAAGTTGATGATTAATCTGACCAAACCCGAGTATTTTATCCCGGTTCACGGTGAATACCGGCATTTGGTGCTGCATTCGCGGCTGGCAAAAGAAGTAGGGGTTGATGAGAAAAAGATTTTGCTGGCGGAAAACGGTCAGATAATCGAGTTTGACAAGGACGGCGGCCGCCTGAACGGCAGCGTCACCACTGGCCGGGTGCTCATCGACGGAAAGGGTGTGGGTGATGTGGGGCGCAGCGTGCTCAAAGAACGCCGACTGCTTTCGGAGGAGGGTATGGTTGCAGTGACCATGGCCTTTGATGAAGAAACCGGCATAATTATGTATGGGCCGGAAATCGTTTCGCGCGGATTTGTCTTTGAGACTGAAACCGGCCATCTGCTTGAGGATGCCCAGTGCGTCATCCTAGAGATCGTCGACGAAATTGCTTTTGATGCGCCCAATCGTGTGGACCGCATCCGATCCAAAATCCAGACTGCCTTAAGGCAATATTTTTTCTTTACCATCGGACGTCGTCCGGTTATACTTCCTTTTATTATGGAGGTGTAACGGGTCCGGGCGGCATTAAGTGGACAATCCTTATTTGCGTTTCTAAACATAGGCCTGCGGCGATACCAGTTGGTAAAAGGTTTAAGGTATAGGGTATACGGCTCGGGGCGTGGTGAACAGGGTAGTACCTTATACCCTATACCTTACACCCTTTACCACTTCGTGCCGGGAATCAGATATAAGTTGCCTGCAGCCGGTGGCCAGAAACCAGCCACCAGAAACCAGACACAAGCCTATGCGCAAAGAAATCTACGGAATTATACTTTTTTTTCTGGTTATTTTTATCCTGATCAGCCTTTTATCCTACAGCCCCGCTGACCCCTCCATTAACAATGCCAGAGCCGCCGGGCAGATTCACAATTTATTCGGTATCCTCGGCGCACACGTTGCCGGCCTGCTGATTGGCTTGTTCGGGCTGGGAGCCTTCTGGATTCCGATCTTGCTGCTGCTGGCGAGCATACATTTTTTTGGCAACCATCCCAACAAGGCCCTGGTTTCCACCCTGACGGGAGGGATTATCCTAGTCGTCATTACCGGTGCGCTTCTGTCCCTGCGCCAAAATCAAATCATCTTGTTCGGCCATAAATTCTCAACCGGCGGGATCGTCGGCATTCCCTTCAAAGCCTTTTTGGTGAAGTACACCAATTTTGCCGGCAGTGCCATTATATTAATTTTGTTATGGATCATCGGATTTATATTAGCCACCGGTTTTTCCCTAATTGCCTTTGGTAAACGCGTTTGGCGGTGGATGAGTATTTTAAATGACCGTCTGACGACGTTCTGGTTAAAACGAAAACAGCGCAGGGATCGAGCCAAAAAGCGCGTTCGGGCTGACAAGGGCAAAAGCGCCAAGCGTGCCAAAACGATCAAAATCAAGAGCAAGCCGGCCAAACCCATCAAAACAGTTCCACCCGCCAAGCAGGAAGTTTTTGATTTTATGCAAAGCGGCAAAGGATATCAAGTCCCGCCGTTTAAAATTCTGAGAGACCCGGATGAGCCGCCGGCTTCATCGGATGACAAGAATTTGCGCATGCAGTCCCAGTTGCTGGAAAAAAAACTTGAAGATTTCGGCGTCCACGGTAAGGTAGTCGCGGTCTCGCCCGGTCCTGTCATCACGACCTATGAATATGAACCCGCGGCCGGGGTAAAAATAAATAAGATTGTCAATCTTGCCGACGATCTTTCGCTGGCCTTGCGGGCCATCAGTATCCGAATCGTGGCGCCGATTCCGGGAAAAGCTGTCGTCGGCATCGAGGTGCCCAATATCAACCGTGAGAAAGTACGCTTTAAAGAAATCGTCGCCTCCCCGGTGTTCGAGAAGTCCAAATCCAAACTGACCATCTGCCTGGGCAAGGATATCGTCGGCAATCCCGTGGTTGCCGCCCTTGACAAGATGCCCCATTTGCTGATAGCCGGCGCCACCGGCACCGGAAAGAGTGTGGCGCTGAATGCGATGATATGCAGTCTGCTGTACAAAGCCACGCCCGACGATGTCAAACTTATCATGGTCGATCCCAAAAGAATCGAGCTTTCCAGCTATGACGGAATCCCCCATTTGATTACACCGGTGGTTATCGATGCGAAAAAAGCGACCAATGCACTTTTCTGGGCGGTCAGAGAGATGGAAAGGCGCTATGAACTGCTGTCGAAAATGAATACCCGCAACATCGGTCAATACAATAAAAAGATTGCGAGCAATGAAAAGCCGGAGGAAGCCGGCGATTGGCAAAAGCTGCCCTACGTGGTCATCGTGATCGATGAGCTTGCGGACCTGATGATGCTGGCCTCCCGGGACGTGGAGGTCACTCTGACCCGTTTGGCGCAGATGGCCCGGGCCGCGGGGATTCACCTTATCCTGGCCACCCAGCGGCCCTCGGTGGATGTTTTGACCGGCATCATCAAAGCCAATTTCCCGACCCGGCTGACTTTTCAGGTTTCCTCCAAAACCGACTCCCGCACGATAATAGACACCAACGGGGCGGAAAATCTGCTGGGCAGCGGAGATATGCTGTTTCTGCCCCCTGGTACCGCCAAGCTGCAGCGGATTCACGGCGCCTACATTTCGGAGGGTGAGCTGGTCCAGATTACTAAATTCCTGCGTGCCCAAGCCAAACCCGAATATGACGATCAGGTCACCGAAGCTGCAGCCGTCGATGCCGCGGCCGACGAAGAGCAGGAATATGACGAACGCTATGATGATGCGGTCGCCTTGGTCACCAAAACGCGACAGGCATCTATTTCCATGATCCAAAGGCACCTGCGCGTGGGATACAACCGGGCCGCCCGTATGGTTGAGGTCATGGAAAAGGAGGGCGTCGTCGGACCATCGGACGGAGTCAAGCCGCGGGAGGTTTTGGTGACTAGCTATGAGCGCAGGAAATAACTGGCGTTGAAGGTGTCAGGCTCAAATAGGTGTCAGGTTTCAGGTGTCAGGTTTCAGGCTCAAATAGGTGTCAGGTGTCAGGTTTCAGGTTTCAGGTATCAGCAAATAAAAGGCTTGTTTCTGAAACTACAACGCTATTGCCGAGGGTGTCCTAAAGTGCGTTTTTCAGTTGGTTGCCCAAAACAGTCTCAAGCTGAAATGAAACCACTAAAGTTTTAGACGGCACCAATTGAAATAGATTCGGCGCAGTTCATTCTGACACCTGACACCTGACACCTGAAACCCGACACATGAAACCTGCAGATAGTCATCAGCTGAACCGAAAACTCGGGCCACCCCATATTATCTTATGGAAATCAACCAAGAGCTAATTGCAAGCACCAAAGGCTTTCTCGATCCGGAAGAGGGCCGCTGTCTTTATGAGATCGCGTTGGAAGCCGGACCACTGGGACCCTGTCTGGAGATCGGCAGTTATTGTGGTAAGTCCACCCTTTATCTGGCGGCCGCCTGCCAAAAAAGGAACAGCATTTTGTTTTCCGTCGATCATCATCGGGGATCCGAGGAACAGCAGCCCGGCGAGGAATACTTTGATCCGGATCTTTTCGATCCCGACACCGGCGGGGTGGATACCTTCAAGGCGTTCAGATCGACCCTTGAGCGCGGGAGGCTTGAGGATACGGTCGTACCCATTGTGTCGCGATCCGAGGTGGCCGCCCGCCTGTGGGCAACCCCCTTGAGCCTGGTCTTTATCGACGGCGGGCATTCATTGGCGGCAGCCTGCACGGACTACGAGGCCTGGTCCGCGCGGCTTTTTGCTTATTCACGATATCTTCGCCGATCCCTCCCAGGGCGGGCAGGCACCCCGCCATATTTATAATTTAGCCCTGCAATGCGGCTTATTTAAAAAGGTCAGGATGGTTAAAACCCTCGGGGTTCTCCAAAAGGTATAGGGTATGGGGTGCAGGGTATAGGGTTTACGCTTGCAGAAGGCGGAAGTCGGAAGTCGGAATGCGGAAGGTGGAAAATAGGCAGAGCCAACGGATATAAATCAATTTTAAATCATCGGGTAGAAGTCCCGGTTCTTTTGGATCATACCTGGAAACCTTGATTCAGCCTCGGACTGCCGCATTCTAATCATTCCGCATTCCGCATTCCGACTTCCACATTCTTTTTTAGATATAACACCAGACTTTTGCCCATCAGCGGGTTGAGGAGTTGGTCCAGCCACCGGGTGATCCGGGGCTGCTTCAGGATGTCCCAGGTCAGAAAGCGGTGATACAGGTTGACGGCTGAAGCGTCGCTGCGATCGGGTCCCACCAGGCATTTCAACCACCAGAAAGGCGTGTGCAGACTGTGCGCGAAATGATAAGCCCACAGACTGACACCATGCGCGGTCAAATCTGAAACCAGCGACTTTTGTTTGAAAATTCTCACATGCCCGCCGTTGCTGTCGGCGTACTTCGGGGACAGCAGCCAGCAGATGCGCTCCGGCCAGTAGCGGGGTACACTGACCGCAAGGTTGCCGCCGGGGCGCAGCACCCGGATGATTTCCCGGATAGCTGCCCGGTACGCTGAAATGTGTTCCAGGACCTCAGAACAAATGACCAGATCGACACTTTTATCTTTAAACGGGAGATCCAGGACATTCGCAGACGCAAGTGCCCAGAGCCCCCCACCGTGTTCGCCGAGACGGTCGTGGAGCCGGAGCCGGTCCCTGGCGGCATGCAGGTCATCGAAATTCAAATCGACCCCGATGGCTGCCGCTTCCCGGCATCGATAGGCTGCACTGGTATGACGGCCGGAACCGCATCCAATATCCAGGATCTTATAACCGGGCTTGACCGCCAGCCGATTGAAGTCAACGGTGACCATCGATGACCTCCAGGTAGGCAGTCACGGTTTTCTCAGCGGCTCTTTCCCAGGTAAAATGCTTTTGAACCCTTCGATAGCCTGCCATTCCCAATTCCTTGGCCCGATCCGGATTGTTGAGGAGTTCTCCGATAGCGCCTGCCAGGGCCGCCGAATTTGCCGGCGGTACCAGGATGCCGGCATCCCCGACAACTTCCGGCAGGGCGCCTCCCGTGGTACTGATTACCGGAACGCCGCAGGCCATGGCCTCACCCACCGGCAGGCCGAATCCCTCATATACTGACGGAACGACCGCGACAGTCGCCCTGGCGTATTGCCGCACAAATTGCCGCGCGTCGATCCTGCCGGTGAAATTGATGCGGTGACCGATGCCCAGTTTTCGGATCAGATTGACGATATTTCCGTCATTTTTGGGCTCCCCGACGACGGTAATGTTGATATGCTGGCTTTTTTCCAACTCCGCCACCGCATGCAGCAGAAAGGCCAGTCCTTTCAGGGGGGTGTCGGCGCTGTTGGTTACTATCACCCGGTTTTTTTCCCGCTCGATCTGATCGATGGGATAAAAAAGCTTCGTATCGATGCCGTTGGGGACAATGCTGAATTTGTTCGCCGGAATGCGGAAATCGCGGCTGATGTCCTTTTGGGCCGAGTCTGACACGGTAATGATGCGGGCAAGGGACCTGGCCACCCGTTTTTGCATCCCGATAGAGGAATACCACCGCCACGCTTTGATCTTCTTTAGCGGTGAGGAAACCGACCGGATGGCGATTCTCCTGTCTACGGTGATCGGGTGATGGATGGTTGCAATGGTGGGAATTCGCTGTTTCAGGGCCCAGAGCCCATAAGACAGGCTCTGGTTATCGTGCACGATATCATAAGCACCCAACCTGGATCTTAAGTACAGGTAAGCCCTTAGCCCAAATGTGAATGGCTCCGGGAATCCCATTGTGGAAACCCCCAGCCACTCCATCAGATTGATGGGATCCGCAAGTTCTCCCAGGGACGGCACCCGAAAAGGATCCTGGGGGTCATACAGATCCAGGCCCTTTAGATAATGCAGGGGGATATCGTCATCCAACTGCAGGTCCGGTGGGCCGGATACGATCGCGACCCGGTGCCCCAGATCTTTGAGCGCCCGGCTCAAATTCTTCAAGTATACCCCCTGGCCGCCGCAGTGTGGATTGCTGCGGTAACTCAACAGGCAGATTTTCAATGGCGATCGTGTTCTCATCGGTGCCTTCAATTACAGGGTCGTTGTCGGCTTCGTCAAGGGATATTTATCAGAATTGGAAGGCCGACAGGTGAAATCTTGTTTTAAGTTTTTGGGAAGACGACCGCCGGATCGTCGAATCGGGATGGTGAAAATCCCCTTTAATTACTAAAGTTTCCCCGAAAATTGTCGATAGTAGGCTTATCAACTCTGCACCTCTACGCCGCAGTTCAGCTGAGCCGTATGGATGGATGTCACATGGATGAATTGAAATCGGAAACGATTCTCTTTGTCGACGACGAAGAGAGTATCTTAAACGTCGCCAGTGAGTTTTTCAAGCGCAAGGGCTACCAGGCGCTGACGGCCAGAAACGGCGTCGAAGCCCTGGAAATACTCCAAACTGAAAATGTGGATTGCTGCTTCACCGATATCAACATGCCCGAAATGAACGGTCTCGATTTGGCTGAGACCATCAGGTTGCGGGACAACACCATGCCGGTAATTGTCATGACCGGTTATCCTTCCCTCGAGAATACGATCCAGACGATCAAAAACGGTGTGGTCGATTTTCTGATAAAACCCGTCAATCTCGATCAAATGGAGCTTTGTATGCGCCGCGTGTTTCGGCAGCGGGCGCTGTTTATAGAGAATATATTGTTGAAACAGGAGGTTCAGGGAAAAGAACGGCTGGAAAAGCTGAACCGGGAACTATTGTCCAAGGTTGAAGAACTGCACACTTTAAACAAGATAATGGGCAGTTTTACATCGATTGTCTCCACGGCCGATGTGTTTAAACGTGCCGTCGATACAGCCCTTGAGATCACCCGCGCCGACAAGACCATGTTTTACGTGATCAACGAGTCGGTCAACCAGCCCTTTGAAGTGGCTTCGGCTGATCGCAACACGCGCACTGCTGAAGCGCCGGCAGGTGAAACACCCGGTCCGTGTTTCGATTCGGAGTCGTTTCACGGTTTGATTATGGAAGTTGCTTCCGATGAAATTCCGCTGTTAATATCCAACAATACGGGTGCCCGTGGGCTGCCATCGGAGATAAGGTCTGCCATGGCAGTGCCGCTGAAAATACGCGACAAGGTTTTTGGCGTTCTGACGGCCTGCATCAGCGAGGGAGACCTGCGTTTTACGGAGAAAAATCTGTTTTATCTTGCTTTTATGGCCAAAAGCATCGCCAATGCAATTGAAAATTTGGCCCTGTATGAAAATATTTACGAAAACCTGTTTGCCACTCTTTACGCGTTTGTCAATGCCGTGGAAGCACGCGATCTGTATACCCGCCAGCATTCGAGTCGCGTAACGGGGTTGTCAATGATTATCGGCAAGCAGATGGGCTGCAGCGGTGAAGAACTGGATATCCTGAATTTTGCCGGCCACCTTCACGCTATCGGCAAAATCGGAATCCGGGATGATATCCTGCTGAAACCCGGACGCCTCACCAAGGAAGAATTTGAAAAGATCAAAGAACACCCGATAATCGGTGCCAACATCCTCGAGCAGATGGGATTTTGGGAAAAAGAGCGCCAGATTATCCGATGTCACCACGAGCGCTATGACGGCACGGGCTACCCGGACGGGCTGAAGCAGGAGCAGATTCCCCTGCTGGCGCGGATTATGTCGGTCGCTGACGTTTACGATGCAATGGCTTCGGATCGTGCCTACCGCAAACGCATGGAAGAAGAGGTTATACTCAAGATTATCAATGATGGGATCGGCACCCAATTCGATCCGCAGGTCGTGGCAGCTTTTCAAAAAGTCTATAACCAGGGCACCATTTTGGCCTATATGAAAACCGGCCGCCTGAAGGATCTGGACCAATATCAGGCAGCTCAAACCCCAGCCTAGCGCGCCCGACTTCCAATCGTATCCCCGACTCTTTGCTTTCCTGAAGCCCGCGTCACCATCTGCGGACGACTGCCTACCAATGGCAGGCCGGAAGACTAAAACAGCGCCGCAGATCGGCACTTGCATTCATTGATTTTATTATTTATAATAATTTAAGGAGGTTGAGAATTTATGAGAGGTGACCTGCAGAAAACTGATTTGTGATTTGGTCGGGGCGAGAGGATTTGAACCTCCGACCCCTTGAACCCCATACCAGTCGCGGGTTTCTTTTTAACCTATTGAAATTATATAATATATTAGTTTAATTAGCATTGTCGTGTATAAACAATATATATAAAATAATTAAAAAAATTAATTTACGACACAATCCGTCACAAAATCCTTTCTTTGATCCTGAATCCAACCAAAAAATCTTAATTCCCAGCGGTCCCACCTTTATCATGTCTGGTCGAACCTATATTAAATATTCACCTTTATAACCGACTGATATTTATCAAAATTTCCAACCTGTCCATGCTTTGCGACCTTAACCGGGGCAAAACTATCCAAAAAAAAATGGTCAAAGGGGGGGAAAAACAACAAGGAGAAAATGAGAATGTTAAATTAGGTAGGACAGGTAGTGAAGGTCGGATTAAATTAATAATATCAGATATATATACACGTCCAACCTATCTGTGCTAACCAGTTTAGGTTGTTTCAAGAGGCTAAAAGGGAGCTTCTATCTCATCTTCTACTATTTCAGATGCTTCAGGTGCTTCAGGCCAATCATAACCTTGCATATTGGATATTTTTTCAAAATACTCCCTGCACTCCTTTAATGGAGGGAATACCCAATGGGGTACTCTTTTCATTTCAGTAATATATGTCTCCAAATTTTTATCCCATTCCTTCACTTCGGCTTCAATTTTTTTTGTAATAGGGTATTGCGCGGGAAGTAATTTTGCCAGCTTCATACCCAAGGTAGTTTGCATTCCTCGATAAGATACTCCAGCTTTCCCTGCTGCTTTGATATAATGATCATAAACCGCTGTTTTTATAACAACCCCCCAGTCACCATCTGTCGAGGGCAGGGGACTATCGCACAATATATGAAACCACCAGGCTTGAATCGGATCCATTGAAAATATTTTTTGCTCTCTCAATCCTTCTGTGTCCGGCACATTCCGAATCTCAAAATCTACTAAATCCATTTGTAATAAATCGTGCAACATTGCTGAATATCCACCATTGTCCATTTGCTCTTGAATTAATCTGAAATATTCTTGGTCCTGTTTGTGCTGTTCGCCAACATCTGCGATGAAAAACCGTCTTTCATCTAACCCAGAGGGTGCGACCCAATCTGAGTTTGAAGCCATCATAACATGCAGCATGTTTTTTGTAATAACGACATCTTTTCCTTTTGGTTCTATAACCAGAGTCGGTTCTGTAATAAGTCCCTTCAGCACTCCCTCTCCGCGCTTATCACCTGCCCAAAAAGCTTCATCGGCAAATAGGAAGATGCAATCCCTGAGGTGTGAATTAAAATTGCCAGTAAGATGCTTGCCCGAAAAAATATGGAGAAAATTTTGTCCAAACAATTTACCAAATAACTTTCCCAGGATACTTTTGCCGACCCCCCTTTTCCCTCTCATAACAAGGGCGACTTCAGAAGGCTTATCCGGATGTTGAACCGCAAAAGCAAGCCACTTCATAATATATTCATAGAGGTCGGCTTTCCCCTGACAGATATTTTCTTTAATATGGTCATCGAGCAGTGACCAGTCGCCTTTTTTTGGAGAAAGTGGCCACCCTTTCCACAGATTATAAAAACCTGGATGGTCGCCTTTTGGGTCCAGTATAATTCCATCATATTGGCGGCGCTCTTGGTGATTCAACCAGGCAGTGCCTTTTGGTTGTTTTTTAGGAATTCCCCGACTGTCGAAGGCTGTAAGAACATATTCATTTGAATAGAACTCCCTGAAATGCGTAAAACTCGAACTGGTCAAAATTTTCCTATTCAAAACGTGGTCATGTTCTTCATTAAAGACCAAAGTTTTTCCGCCGTCCCTGGAAACAAAATGCTTTTTGTTCAAATTTTCTACAAAGGAAGGGGTACTGCAGCCATCATTCTTTCCATTGTAGGCGGATTTAAGACATTTTATAGCCTCATTGATTGAAAATGGCGGTTGGCAGTTTTTAGCTTTTTCCAGGACTAATATTTCTGCCTCTTCCAGAGTAAGGCCCTTTTTTTTAAGGCTCCGGGCATAATTAAATACAGCATTGTCTCTTTCCCCCTTCTGCACCCCATCGATACTGGGCCTTTTGTTACTAACTGACGTTTTATCCGAGTCCTGATTAAAAAATCGCACCATTTCTTTTGTCATTCCTGACAGTTTTCCTGTACCTTCTACTGCAGGATTAATATTTTCCCACTTGTAATATTTTTCAGAATCATAGGGTGAGGGAGCAACAATTATATAACCGCCATCGGCTTTAAGATCGACCCCTTTAAGGCCGTTGTAATTTGAACATGTTTTGAATCCGTTTTTTTCAACAGGGTACTTAAAAAAAGCATGAAAACCCCTCCCTGTTTTCTGCATTATCGAAACAGGTAGCTTACCGACTGCATTTTCCAATGAAGGTCGGGCCTCCTGACTATCAAAATCAACAACCACTAAATCGGAAATTTTTCCCGTAACGACCCCTATTCGAGCTTCAGGGTATCTTTTCCACCATGTCCTTACCTGCTCTTTGGTCGCCCGTTCGTTTTGAAAAGATTTCCATTTGATACATGGTGCTTTTTTGTCTGGCTGTATAGGGATAACCGACCAGCCTAAATCCGCATATATCAATGCTGCCATTACCAAATTATTCTTTTGTTTATCATTATCGATCATAATGATTCTCCAAAAAGTCGAAGACGTCTGATTTCTTAAACCGAACCATGGTCCGAGGCCTTTTCCCTCCCCTACTGGGGCACTGCCACCTGACGCATGGCAGCTGGCCTCGATCCGCCATCTTATAAACAAGGGGCAGGCTGCAGCGCAGGATTTTACGTACATCCTGTGCGTTAAGCAGAGGCTCTATCTCAAAGGCTTCCTTTTCCATGTGGACTAATCCCCGGCATAATCTTCAGATCCTCAGATTATTACCTGACAATTTGCTCCTCTACTGAATTCACCAGTTCTTTAATTTTTAGATCGATATGAGGGGGCACTGGCCGCGATCCAGCGAGCATCGAGCATACATATGAATAATTAAGCTTCAATGCCCTGGAGACTTCGGTGAGCGGGATGTCATTGATTCTGAAAATGTTTCTAGCCGGGTGTGCATTTGGTTTTGCTTTTTTAAGTTTTTCCATGTCGACCTCCTTTTTTAGGCCAAAAAAAAGGCGGACCACCCCCCTACTGAGGGTGATTCGCCTTTCTATTCTTTCTAAGTTACTTGGGCCGGGAGAGGATCTTTGCCTTTCCCATTAATATCAATTGTAATGTGTTTATACCGGGTTGTAAAACGGAAAAAAATCTTTTTTTAAAAATGAATTAAATGAGATGGGAGTTCAAATATGCCAGAAGCTTTATGATAAATTCAAATTAATCCACATTAAAATATTAATCGGCAAACAGCCCCATATGCCCCGGCATGACTCCGTGATTCGTCCTACACGGGCCAAGATAATTAATCCGAATGGGATGACAGGGGTATTTTTTTCAAATGGCGTAAATCAAGTCAGAGGGCCATGGTGCATGATCCAGTCATCCCTGTTGCAACAGACAATAGATTTTGAATAACCTGATGAAAATCAGGTGCATGAAAAATCAAGGATCTTGGCCCATGGCCCCTTTTTTTAATACACGGGATAAAATACACATCCCCATGTGATTAGCTGTCCCAGAAACGGACTGGACGAGAGTATTTCACGAATGGGGTAACATTGGTTAATCCCGCTTGTCCGGTATGGAAATTTGGTTTTGTTCTAAACGCGCGCGTTAAACGTCTTGAAAGTAATTATTTAAAACTGATTATTGGCGGCTAAAAAGGTATTGAAGGCGCGTGGTGCCGGGGATAAAAAGTTCATTCCGAGGGTCGAGTTTCTTTCGCCCTTACCATGGCGTAGAGTTGCTGGCAGTGATAACCTTGCCCCCATGCGCCTTTGCCCATCGTTTGAAGACTGCAGCTTTGAATCTTTTGTTGACATCGCTGAAAACACTAAGATATACGGAAAGTACTTGTAATCTAAAAAAAATATCAAAAAAACTGCATACCTGAAGTGCTTGTGATCGATAGAGCATTACATTGGCTTATGAGGCTCACAAGATTTATCGCTTTATTATTGTGACATGAAATCCTGGATATTAACGGAAAGCATAGCATTGTGCTGGTATTCCAAATCGCACGGATCGCCAGGTTCAAGAGAATATAAATGGAAACTGTCATGTAAAGGCCGCAGATAAATGGTCGCCGAAAATGAGAATCAAATAGCCCTGAGAATGTGGATCATGGCGGGCCTTAAAATCCCAGAAGTTTGTAATTTGAAAGGTGACGCTGGGTACCTCCTCAATAATATGATTGCCAAATACACACTTTTCGCAGATCATTATTCAATCTCAAAGGCAGCCTTTCAGAAGTTAAAAAAAGACAGAGTAAATTTGAATGAGATTCATATAAGACGCAAGTTTTATGGAAAGACAAAACCTTTTATGTACGAACACTCTATACCCGCTACAATAATCAGAACTGAAATGATACAGAGCGATAAATCCGTGACAACAATTAAAAAGATACTGAAGCAAGCAGGGAAAGTAGCCTTGATACTTAGAACAGAAGATAAAATGCTGAAGGACGCAAAACTTGCATGGAAAATGCCTCCGGGTTGGAAGTTGGGTGACGATCCGGAAGCACGATATAAAGCTGTGGGAATACAAATAAGCGGGAAGTTGCTCCGGGTTGGCGGAGCCGTGGTTCGATGAATAGTCTGTTTTATAAGCGATACAACTCATTCTTATGACCAAAAAGGAAAGCCACGAAAGATAGACCAAATTATTTAAAACTCATTATAGATTATCGTCTCAGTGGAAACTAAACCGAAGAAGGCTGCACTGACATATATATTAATAATTTTGGCAGAAAAATTCTTCTCCGGAATCAGAATTTATAATCAGAACTAATTTAAAAAAAAGAACTAATTTCTCATTGTCATCCATAATCTTCATGGGAGGACATATGTTGGATCTTAACAATCCCGCTTTCGATAGAAGGTGGGGTTTGTTTTTTGAAAAGTCGGTCAGGCAGAAAAAAAGTTCTTGTTCCATTTATAGTAAAAAGATGTGGCTTTAAAACGTTATTAAAATGCAGGGTGGTGGTTTGAATATTCGTATCGTAATATTAGTGTTGTTGGTATGTTTCATTTTCATTGGTGGATGTGCAAGCAAAAGGTTGTCAAAAACTTCGTTTAAAGAAATGATGTATAGTGTGGATTATTATGAGTATGTAGAAACGAATAAAAGCCCAAAAGGCAGGACTTTTACTGCAGACATCCTACCTTGTTTTGATATAGATGATTTAGAATTTAAAAACACTATTAACGCTATTGCGGTTGAGTGTTGGGAAAGAGAACTTGAAGACGCACCTGAAACTCTTGATCTTAGTTCGAGTGAATTTAAGAGCATTCAAAATAGTGTAAGTCTTTGTGCCTATACGAATGTGGTGAAAGAACTCAAAAATGATTTTACTTTTGATAAATCTCCTGACCGTGTAGTTCATTGTAAAAAGATATATAAAAAAATTAAAACATTTAAATAAAGAGGATTTGGTAAACACTTTTCACAATTGTCTTATTACACCCAATATTTCGGTGATTGGCGAACTTTATCTGTAAAAGTGGCAAGATTATGAATATCAAGAAAGCTAACATCCGCAAACTTTAAATTCCTACCATAATATCGTAATCGATGGAGGGCTATCAATCTAATATTACCGATCTGCTTCACAAGGAGTATCTGAATGGACAATACCTTTTTTTTATTACTTGGGGCGCTTGTTGGTGCTGCTGTTCAACCGCTATTTATTTCAGTATCTGAAGTCATTTCGAAAAAATCAAAAAAACAGGTAGGCCTCCATTCAGCTTTCCTACTGTTATTTTTAACTAATGCTTTTATTCTGATTGGTGAAATATTGATATTCCCACCAATAGGATCTGGATTACCAGGCCTTACATTAATTTTTTTGTTGGCTTTAGCGCTTTGTATTTGTGCTATTTATAACATCCAAAAAAAGAGCCGGTTTTTTGAATCTGAACTCGTAACCCCAATCAAATGGCTGATTTTTGGAAATTTGGCGTGGGGCGTGTCCGAAGTGGCCGAGTTAATCCTAATAGAGTTCGGTGCAAGCGGTGATCCAGGTGACCCATCTCGATGGGTTAGAATACTGATTTCTTTGTTTGGAGTAGCTTGTTTTGTGAAAGGGGCTTATATTATTTTTAATCTCATTCCATCACGTGGAAAAACAGAATAACTGCATTAAAGGCGACGGTAAAAGGACGCAACACTATAGGTCGAGATTTAAATAGAACTGCTATTAAAAGCAACATATCAACCGGCTAAAAATCGTGAGATAGGCAATTATAGTAACATTGGTCAATCGAGGCTTGTAGTTGAATTTGTGGGAGGATACCTAAAAACGCGCAACGTTTGAGTTACCTCAAAATAGTCTCATCAAAAGTAAATTTGAATTCTGGTCAACTAAAGAAGCCGCGCAGTTTGGATTACTAATGTCGAAACTACATGGTGACCTGGAATGCAAAAAAATATTAATGAAAAAATCCTTTGCCCCAAATGCTCCGCACCATTGGGGTCAAAACGTAACACCCCTATTTTGATAGGAATTCCAATTGTCTGCCCTATATGCAGTTACGATATTACAAGGTATTTTACTCCGGCTGATAGTTCGAGCCCATCTTCAAGTTTAGCTTCTGTCTCTGGCAACTATCTCCCATATAAATCCACTAGTTTAGGCCAAGCTAGTTTTGGATCTGGGAACTTCTCAGTAGACCGCTGGTGGAAGATAGGACTTGTTACAGCAGGAATTGGAGGCACTATTAAAGGATGTGGTGCTATATTAAGAGCTTTCCATGTTGAACCCAGTGGGATATTCGAGCCGATTGGAGAACTCGTTTCATTTATCTTAAAAAATTTTGTTGCTCCTTTTGCCTATGTCGTTGTAGCCATTGCTATTATTTTTTTTGGTATAAAATTATTGTACTCTGTTCCATTGCGAGCAAGCTGGATTCATTTAGATATTTTTAGCAAATCTTGGTTGGCACGAATCTCACCAGTCGTTGTCCCGGCTGTTGCATTTGGCATCAATTTCCTCTCCAAATGGGGTACTGGTGGCAAATTGACTATCGAAAGTGTATACAATTTTAAGATTCATGCTGCATATGTAGCTTCAGTAATAATGATCGTGTTCCATATTCTTGTTGCAATAAGGAAGCCTTCGAATTATGAAGACCAACCGTATATTCGGCCAATTTCACGTATCATATCTCTTATTTTAGCATTATTTTCGACTATAATTAAATTGTGTCTTTTGATTCCTTTGTTATGGGCACCATTTTCGCATGCTCCAGAGCGTTGGTTTCAGCAACTATTGCTTAGTTTGAAAAGTTCTCTTTTCCCGTAGAAAATTTTGATAAATGCTATAGAAATCTTGCTAAATTGTGATGCTATGTACTTCGACGGCGGACTTGTCGTTAAGTTTTGACATACTTAATAGATCACCAAATTTATTCAGATGCCGTGATTATCATCCTTGAGCAGGTTGTTGGACGAAGCCGCTACGCGGCAGAAAAAAAATTAAAATAGTGTATACTCCTTTATCTGTCCAATTTCGGGCACACGTAAAAAGGGAGTATACCATGGACCCTACAGAACAAAAACGATTTGGCAA
>Ga0209671_1000072_pt1 | contig 42081 bp, 25 predicted proteins | sample WorMetHERISLAND2_2_FD_187401 | JGI IMG/M metagenome (GOLD analysis project Ga0209671, IMG submission 187401) | Marine gutless worms symbiont microbial communities from Max Planck institute for Marine Microbiology, Germany - Olavius geniculatus... | ecosystem: Host-associated > Annelida >...
TGACAGTATCGTGGCATGGTCCTATGACTACCAGGAACATAAGTTCTACCATGTACCTAATAATGTGCCTACCCGATCTACCTCTAGCAATTTTCCAGTGCTAACAGCAAGATTGCCGATCTACCGCTAGAATTATTGATATTTATCAGGCAGTAGTGTGTTAAAGTGCTGTGAGGAAAAGTTTGCAATCGGAAGTTTGGGACACTCAAGACACATGAAATTCTGTATTTGTGTCTTTGTTGTATTCACTATTTAACCCTTCTTTCACTAAGTGCCCCAACCAATGAACTTGTGAGGCAGACCATACATTGATTGCTGTGGAAGCACAATCAGACACAAAGGTAATGCAGAAAATGAGGTTTTATCATTGCAGTGTTCTGTTTCATACTACTCCCTGAGCAGTAATCTGCAGTATGTCATCGGATTAGCAGCATATTTCACTTATTAGCATCATACAAAGTGTATGGTTTCTTGAAAATTAGTCTGATAAAAATTTACATTAGCTCCGCCACCCCAGATTGCTTCAGAAGTGACTGAAATAGGTAGAATTAGTGTTATTATGCATGTTTCAGACTAATTTAATTATGGGAAACTGCAAATAATTGACTGTTGAGACCCGAGAACAAAGTTCAGTTTTAACGTGAATTCCTTTATTCTAAAGAGGGATTTTTTGATGGGGCCTATAAAGAAAAAAGGAGTTAGGTCTTTTTGGGGGAAAACATGAAAAAACACACTAATGGCGCCACCTGGCGAACGAAACATAATTTTATAGCTGAATAAGACGCATCTACAACCCATAAAACTAGCTAAAACAGCTTAATGGTGCCTCCTAGTGAAAGTCACTCTACTGATACACATTACTGTCATATATGAACACAGCCATTTAAGGTGGCATAGTTAATCTAAACAATTACCATTAGTCTAGTTAGCTGACTTAACTTTACTTTAAAGCAGCCATTGAAGTACTTGGTAGTGTGTTTGTGTAATGGATAGCATGTTTGTATGCTGTATGAATAGATGGCTCTGTGGGCGCGAGTCCAGCAGCTGAGTGGTGATGCCATGCGCCAGATTCAACTGGTCTATGGCGTACACTTTCCCATTGAAGTCAGGCATTTCTTTGCCAACTGGATTGAAGAGCAGCGCTGGTTTGAGTTTTTAAAAATATGTTTTTAGATATTTATCTGCTACGGACATTAACATTATTGAAGCATTAGTTTAGTTGTATTTTTTCGTATTATGTCGTTACTGTAGCGACAGTCATGTTATTGCAATACTTGGGAGATTTTCATCATTAAATTGTGAAGTTGGTGGACGAGTTTCTGCAATTTTTTGACAGGCATTTGGCAGAACTAGGAACTATAATATTCCATGCTCATACATGTTGTGGAAACTTGCTTAAGGTATGAAGTGGCAAAATCGTAATTAATTTGCTTCACGAACACACAAGAAATAATGAGGGAGCACAGTCCGAGCACCAAACCTGTCTCTGCAAGGTGTAACATTTAATGTGTAGCATTTATTTACTACACTGCACTGTAATTGCTGCTCAACCAAGACTAAATGTTGTACCGTTAATTAACTTCTTATATGTGCAGTTTTGGACAATATATAATTGCTATCCGGGGGGAAGAAAAGCTTTGTTTGGTGGCAGGTCAGAAGTGGATGAGGATGACTCGGATCATGAGAAGTTCGCTATCTCTCTGCGTGATCAGCTGATCCGGCTAATGGAAGACAAAGTCGCGGAGATGAGTAGCGACGACATGTTTCTGCCGAAGCTGAAGCTGCAGGAAACGGTGCTTCAGTTCCGACAGATGTACGGCACACATCCTATGAATCTCGTCCGCATCATAAAGAACTGTTTGTCCACCGAGATGAAGCTCGTTCAAGATGCTGACAGCGTTTGTTCATTTTGAAAATACATCTTTGTTGATTTTTTAAAGTCATTTGCAATTGATTTAACATAGTGTGCCAGGGTTTAAAAACTATATTTAGCTAATTTTGCTTTACAGTGATATGTGTATTCTTAAGATATATCTGTTCTGTAAAGTATTTGTTTAATTTTTAATGACTGTCTGTCTGCCCAAGCTGCAGAATATCCCCAAGCTGCAGAATATCCCCAGTTTTTTTTGACTGGATGGCATGTCAGGCTTGATTCTGAGTGTATGTGAATTCTGCTGGTTAGTGTTACATTCCTGTATATCTGTATACAGGTAGTTTATCGTAATGTGTAATCAGTGTTAGTTGTTTTTTGGTTTTTTAGGCCGCCTGCAACGATAGTTTGGGAAGGCCTTATGTTTTACTGCTGTTTCTTTCTTTCTTTGCCATGAGATCTTTAAGCTCCATTGGCCGATTACCGCAAAATTTTGTTACATGACGGAAAGTGTGTTTGATTTTATAATCTCCGTCTAAAAATTTGTTTCATTGTTTAGGGGCTATAGCCAAAAAACCTCTTTTTGATTGGTTTGTCACGAGAATAAACAAAGTCCAGTCATGTGACCTTAATAGCTAAAAAAATTTCAACAAATAATTATGTTTCAGACAATTTGTTTTGACATAATATGTCTAGAAAATGTGCTTCTATGCCATGCACTTTCGGGACCCCAACCACTCATCAGGGCAACCGATTTGGCGCGAAATGTCTACTTTGGCGTCACTTAGCGATCTCAGTTACAATGCCGTCGGGCCCATTTTCCACATTTTTATACACAATGGCTCAGTCAAGAAAACTGCCAAGTTTCAGCTTTGTATCTAATTCCAGGCAAATTTGCCATGCGGTTCAAAATGGCGAAAAGTCCAAGTTGATGCTGTGCTAACTGGCTGCATTGACATGTTGTTGGTAGATGATCGTTGACAGTAAGCAGGCAAGCATCAACCGCGAGATTCTCAGCAAATTCGAACAACTCCAGCGTTGTACACAGGTTTGCAGGATTTATTGCAACACAAATCTGGAATGTTACTTCTTCAAACATTCGTAACTGAGCGTCAGTTCCGTCTCAAAACATTTACTCCACTGCAGCTTTGTATCTCATTGTGTGCCAGCAGTGAAAGTGCCACATCTCTTATTCTGCCAATTTGACAGACATTTTATGTGCATTAAAATTCTGTATAGAAGTTTGAGTATGAGTATGAGCTGATTTTGTGTACTGGTAATGCCATATTGCCGACTTTTTCAGAGAGAAAGTTTTCTTTGACAATGTGTTTGCGCAATGTTTGTTAATTAGTGTGTTGGTGCCTGTGGATGCATTTCTCAAAGAACTGTAGCTGTTTTTAGTGGCAGTGTAAACAGCCAAATAATTTGCAGTAATTTCATCAGGACTGAGGCTTGGAACAAATGTAGTTTTGTTGCAGCACCAGGGGTCTTAGTGCCTATGTTTCCCGATAAGTCATAACATAGTCTAAGACATATATTTGTGCATATAAAATGGATTTTCTTGTATTTTTGTTTTTGTGATTATTCTTATTTATGTAGCGGGAATCACTAACTTGCTGTGTATTTAGTTTGATGTCATCTCATTTGGACTCAGAAACCATCAGAACAGCAAGCGGAGATAGTGAGTTTAATTGTGAATATTGAGCTGTTGTGTGTTACTGACTTGTCAGGACACTGAGATGGAGTTGCGGACCCTGCAGCACAAGCAAGAGTCATTCGTTATTCAGTATCAAGAAAGTCTACGGATTAGCAGTAAGTTGTCTTTAGTCTGAAATTAATTAAGTACTGCTGCTCATAGTGGTTTTTAAAATAGTATTAAAGCTGTCGAAGCATTAATTTTTTAACGCGTTGATGCACTGCATTAATTTTTCGACGCATGCGTTAACGCCTTAATAATGCCTCATTAATATTGCTGATATTGTAGGTGGACTACATCGAGAGGGTGACAAGAATGAAGCTCACAAAGTCGTGGCTGTGGCGCAGGATCGCGAAAGTAGTGGTGGAACAGCACAACAAAACAATTTCTAATTACCTGAATATTATTTGATCGTAAAATAACCGCAATTTAATGGAATATTGGAACTTCTGCTCCACAAAATTTAACAAATTTACATACGTGCATTAATTTTTTAATGCGCGTTAATTTTTTTAACACATTAATTTATTGATGCATTAAGTTAACACGGTAATTTGGCAGCTCTAAAAATAGTTATTAGTGGGCATTTGTGTTCGATGGCGTCACAGCATTTTCGATTCAGTTGGTTTTGCTCATAAGTATTTAGTATTTGCAGTTGTTGGTGATTATGTGTTTTGTTTGCGTATGAATTGCAAATTGCGATGCCATAATGTAATATTTTGGAAATGCACTATTAAGCTAGTTATATATGATTCTGTATTGATACTATTGCAGTATATTTTTCATATGTCACAAGGTGTCTGACCTGTAAAAATTTATTAGGTTAGATCTCAGTAGCGCAGTTCCTAGGAAAAACAACAAAAACAAAAGCAGGTCCAATCTAAAACCATGGTTTTTTAACAAAACGAACTTGCATTGATTCCGAACCAAAAACTTTTAAAAACTGAACCAAACCTCGGAAAATCATTCTGCATGACCTTATTGTATACGTTATTGTTACTGTGTGCTGTGTAGACCAGCTGCAGCAGTTGGCAAGTCAACCCAATGGCCAGACTCGTATTGACGCTGAGCGCAAGCTGCAAAAACAGAAGTCCGATCTGGATCAGCAGCTGAGTCAGAAGGCACAGCAACTGCTGCAGATGCGGCTTGTAAGATGCAGCGTATTTTCATTCATAACAAATGAACTTCATTTCAGAATCAGATTACGTCTTTTGCATATGATACTAATGTTTCTTTCATATCTATAAAATTTCTTGTTAAGGATCTTTGTAGTCAATGAAGTCTGAATGACAGCCTCAATGTTAGTGAATGTACTTATTACTTTTATGTGTTTTCGTGTAAATACTAAGGTTGTTTGACTTCGGAAAAGTAATGTGCTGCATTCCCAAGTGTTTTTTGGATGGGGGAAACTGGCCCAAGTTGAAATTACTTAACTCCAGAAATAAGTAGGCCAGTTAGACAGAAATTGGCACTAACAGACATTGACATATTACAATATTACAGTGTAGGTGTATGCTTAGAGTGCCTCTGATCTTGACTTGTCGGGTCTTTTTGTTTTCTTGTCAAGTTTGTAGCGGTCAGAATAGCTAGATTGCTTTTTAATAAACTTGGTTGCAAATGTCCAAAAACATGTCACCACTAAAGACTAAACTGCTAAAACTGCTAGCTTATTGGCAGTGACAGTGTGGAAACTTAGCAGTTTGGGACTGCTGACGTAACGGCTGGTTGCGATCCAAGGCCTTAACGGCGACTGTTCCAGAGACTATTTGTTAGCATGGATTGTTTATGTGAACAGAAACTGGCTGAAGAGCACCACAAAACCTGTCAGCATCTGACGGCTCTACAGTCGACGTTCCTCGATGAGCATCTGATTGCCTGGAAGCGTAGTCAGCAGCTTGCCGGCAATGGTGCTGCGTTTGATGGCAGTCTGGACACATTGCAGCAGTGGTGCGTTAGGTTCTAGTTCACATAGCACATTGGCCAGTAATCCCAGTATGCATGTCATATAGTGACAATTACAATACCATACTCGCTGTCGTAATTCGTTGCTGTTCTTGTTCTTTTTGTCAGTTTTTGATCTCAGTTTGCAATTTCTTTCATAACCTGTGCGTTTTTGATTTCTTAGATTTTTTTGTGTGCCAGCGGTTGTTCCATTTCTTTCATGCCGGTTCTGTTTGACACAGTTTTAGTTCTTTTGCCTGCATGCTAGATTATGCCGGCAGTTGTTTTCTTGCTAGTTTTCTGGTGCAAATCATTTGTTATTTATTGTATCATAAAGCTGCATAAAGCCATAAAAGGCATATTTCAAAAGCTGAAGTCATTAGCTTTATAGCTACGTAGACACTGGTCTAGTCTCTAGCACTCACTATGTGGCTCTTAATTTGATCATGGCATGTAGCTCTAGATAAATGTGTTTCAGTTGTTTGATTGATTGTTGTAATTAGAGAAGTGGGGCATTTGTTTTTATGCCTCTGCCAACGTAGTGGCCAGAGGCATTATTTTTCATTTGTTTTTGTAAAAAAGTTTTGCCGAAATAAGACTAGTTTCAAAAAAGTTTTCTTTTGTGGGACTCACCCTGTCATAGAGTAACTCCAGAAATAAGTGGCTTATTAAGTCAGAAACCATGGCAGTAATAATACTAATGTTGATTGTGTGAAGTGGTTCTGTGCTGTGGTGTATCAAGGTGTGAGAACCTGGCTGATCTGATCTGGCAGAATCGCCAACAGATCAAGAAAGTAGAGTTGCTGCGTACACAGCTTCCAATCAATGTTCCGACTGGTTGTCAGGATTTGCTGCCGATCCTTAACACCACTATCACTGGTCTGCTGTCATCCCTCGTCACCAGGTACAGTTTTTGATGAAGACCTGTTTATGCAGCTGTACTAGTAGAAATTAGTACTTATTTAATCTTTAATTTTGATTAAAAGCTTAACAATGATTTTGGACCGAGAATACATATATTTTTGCTTAGAGTTGTTGTCAGTTACTCAGCTAATCATAAATACAGTATGACACCATTAAGCATTTTTCATTCCTGTAGGCGGGGTAAAATGGTCGTATTCGACTCTTCGCTGGTGAAAGCGATGATCGTTTTTTGTTGGCATTGTATTCTGCAGAGTTGAAATGTTGTTTATATGGAACAGAATGATGGTGCAGGGATGCATTGTTTTACTTTACAATGCTCTCTTAGTGACGTGATACTAGTCAGAAATTTAACGAATGAATCTTTAAAAAAAATATATACGAATAATCCCATGATTAAGCATTTAAATCGACAGCCTCAGCTGATTTAGTTTTGTGCATTTGACGATGTTCAGCACGTTTATCATTGAGAAGCAGCCGCCGCAAGTGTTGAAGAAAGACTCTCGTTTCACTGCAACCGTTCGACTGCTGGTTGGCGGCAAACTCAATGTTCACATGAATCCTCCTACGGTCAAAGCAACTATTATCAGGTCTCACATGTGGTTTTTGTCACACCTATCATTACTTACAGTTTGCATTTTATCTAGAGCTGTCGAAGCGTTAATTTTTTTAATGCATTAATTAATGCCTTATTGTGCACCCAGGCCTGTTGATTGAGAGGGAGAGTAGGGGGTAAGTTAACCCAGGCCCTGCAAAATTTGGGGGCTTCGCCTGTAGAATATAGAAAGTTAGAAACATTTTAAACGTATAATCAGCAATAACTGGCGTCGTAGATAGCATATATTTATTAGTCTGTCATCGGAATAATTATTTATTTACAGTAGTGATGGAAAGGCAACTGCAGCTTAGTTAGTGTCAAACTCCGCTACGGAGGAAGCCAAGGGACTAGCATGGCGGAGAATGTGCAATGCGTTCGGTATGAAGAATGCTGGTAAGTATGGGATGGCATCGTGGCTTTATGATCAAGTGGTCACGGTATTCAACTCCCATTTGGGTCACTGTCAGGTGGTTACTATTTGGTGACTGTCTGTGGACAGGTAAACCATCTTGGTAGCCATACACCGAAGTTGGTTCAGCTTACCATCTTTCGAGGGTAGCTCAGTCGAGTACCGGCCTGCTTGTTTGGCTGAGGTTAAGGCATGTAACACTGTGTGATCCCATATGACACTTTTAGATGGGTTCCCACGAAGAACCTTTTAAACTTTTTATTATGATTGAGACCTGGTGTAGATGATATACGGTATCATAGTAGATGATTGTTATTGTCGGCAGTGAGGAGCAGGCTCGTATGTTACTGAGAAATGACAAGAACGTGAAGAATGAGACGAGTGGGGACATTCTTAACAACATGGGCACAATGGAGTATCACCAAGCCAGCGGAGTCCTCTCAGTTACTTTCCGCAACATGGTCAGTCTGTCATAACCACGTTGTTGTCATTTTGGTATGATTACGTCATGGAAAGTTTGATTTGTTACATGTCACAACATGTCATGTTACGTGTGTCAGATCATCTAGTGCCTCTGAAGCTATGCATACAGTGCTATATAAATACCGAGTGGCCCATAAAAGACGTTCCAAACTTTGTGTAACTATAATGGCATGTATACTATATGGAAATAAATTTCTTCTTGCACATTTGTAGATCAATGTGTACTCCTACTTACTTATAAATTTTAGTGACGTCATTAATTACACCACTGAATGTTGCAAAATGGCGTAAGGTGCTTTAAAAATCAAATTATGTAAAAACATCATTTCATCACACCGCATCAAAGCAACTCAAAATTTTCTTCGAGACAAGACACCAGATTCAATCAGCTCACAAGAATACTGCCTTGATCATTGTTAGTGTCCATGACTCGTGGCATGTGGTGGAATAATTTTCAGGCTTGTGCTGATAGCTTTATTATTTCATCGTGCATGATGCCAAGACCCAGAGTATTCATATGATGTACATGTAGTTGTCCCATTAGGAGATTAGTAACATCGTGATATTGTATTGGCTTGCGTTGTGACTGCTACACTCCTATAGGCATCTGAGTATTTTGATTACTTAGTAGACGAACAGATGAGACGTTTGCATGTATTTGTTGATCAGGCATTGAAACGAATTCGTCGTGCTGAGAAGAAAGGAAACGAGGTTTGCTTATGACTTGTTTATCGGTAACACTTGCATGCATTTATTTGATAAATCATAAGACGAACTGCATTTTATTATTGTGTCATTGTGAGTATTATCTCTGCTCACGAAGTAGTCTGCAACAGTAAAATATTAACAATTAGCAGTGACTTATTATGTCTGTAATTGATTTAGACAGTGGCTAAGCATACAAAGATGACTTTTTATACTTGTAATTTATTTGACTTTTTTTGAGTTTGTACAGTATGTAATATTACTGAGTTTACAGCGTAAACTGTCAATGCATTGTTTGCAGACTGTGACAGAAGAGAAATTTTCAATCTTATTCCAGAGCCAGTTTTCAGTTGGTGGTGGTGAACTGGTATTTCAAGTCTGGGTAAGTCACGTAATGGTTTTCTCTAGTAGTCGGTTGGCATCTGTCTTGCTGTTTTAACAGCAATTTTTTGATGCTCTATAAAGTTTTCTTGTATTACATTATACTGTGTAATACTTACACTCTCACAAAAAAGAAGAAAGGTAAAGAACAATGTTGTAGTCAACAATAATAACACTGACAAACAACAGCATGCAGTCTTTATAGCTTTAACACTTTCCAGCAATAACACTGATTCATATACTCAGTGAAAGTGTTATATTTATGGCCTAATCTAGAAAGAGTGTTTGGCATGTAGGATATTTTTTGTTTGATAGCTTCCCTGTTGTAGTGATGGTTGGTTAGTTAATTCAGTGATAATTTTTTTATCTATAAATGGATATTGCCAACTTGTCTATGTATTTCATAGACATTGTCGCTGCCGGCTGTGGTTACGGTCCATGGCAACCAAGAGTGCAACGCTCTCGCAACTATTCTTTGGGACAATGCATTTGCCGAGCCGGTAAGTCCATGTTAACCAATAATTGCTGATGACGATAGTATTTATTAAAGCACGTTTTTGTGCTTAACAAAAGATGTATTACAGGATGCATAGAAGACTGGAGCACATTAATCATTGCTGGCATAGTTATGATTAGTTGCTGTATCTGCATTCAGTTTGCTTTTATCACATTACTACAAAACAAGTGTAGTTGTAATTGATATTCACATATTAATCATGAAAACCTCTGAAGATTTTTTGGTCGTAAGTGGTAAAATAAATGGATAATAGACAAGATTTGCATGGAACTTGAGCTTGTCTAGTAGTATATGAAAAACGAATCTTACTGTGATGTGCTCTAAGACTAAAGGAGACGCAATGGATAAAGACATCGTAATCAGATCTGTATCATGTACAAGAAGTTGAAGAGTTAGGATAACATGGATTCACAGTGTTAAGACTGGATAGAAGTAAAGGTTACCAGAAGAATGTTTTTACAATATGTGTGCTATGCATTGTTGGATTTTTCAGCAAACATTTTTAGTAGTTGTGTCTTGGAAGAAAGATCAACTGGCTAGGTTTTGGGGATCATTTAGTTATAGCTTGTGGTACGTCATAGCCATTGCAAGTTGCAGTGCTGAAAATGGCATCAGTTGTACTAGCATATCATGTGTTTGGCCACTTTGTGTTGAAAGACAGATATGCATTGGATTGGTCGTGATTGTCAAGTTATCACATGCAGTGATATGTGCATAGGGTCGGCTTCCGTTCCAAGTACCAGACAAGGTGCAGTGGCCACACCTGGCAAATGCGCTGGTGACCAAGTTTGCATCAAACTGTGGACTTGGCTTGTCGATGGAAAACCTCTCGTACTTGGCATTCAAGCTGTTTGGTCAGGCTGATGATTACAGCATTCACACTGTTTCCTGGGCCCAGTTTAATCGGGTTAGCCCTGATTGCTTTTACGCGTGAAAGCAGCTACTACTTTCAGCATCTTAGCCATCACAATTCTGTTCGTCCGTCTGTCTGTCCACCTGTCTGTTCGTCTGTCCGTCACACGGGTGGATCAGTCAAAAACGGTGCAAGCTAGGGTCACCAAATCTTCACCATCGGCTGCCTGGAAGACTCTAGTTTCAGGAACCGTCAAACTTTTCCATAAATTCGAAGGGGGTCATCCTGAATGAGGGCACTAAATGAGAGGGGGGTGGGAAAAATTTGCGATTTTTAGTCAATAATTCTCTGTATCTCAATAACGGTGCGAGATATGGCCTGTTTTGCTATTAATCACTAATAGCAAGTCGTACACTGGTTCTCGATTGCTGCCAAATTCAGTGACCTTGGATGACCTTGAATGCTAAAATAAGGGTTTTTATGTTTTTTTGGCGAATTCGGTCTGCGAGACACATTTCAAGAGCGAATTGCGCCAAAATCAATTGAGATAGACGTGGAGAATCTGCACATGAAATTTTCAACATTGAACATGAATTTCAACAGTCCAAGTCTCGATTTTCTATGGTCAAGGAAACTTGTGTACTAGGGCATCAAAGAGCGGTACCTCCGTAAAAGTCGTTATTTTACTGTTGTTGGCCAGTCTTTCGTGAAAACGGTTGCAGATAAACATGGGCATGCTGCCTATCACAACAAGCACCAGTGACGAGCTTTTTTGTTGTATCAACATCAATGACTTTGAAAGACCTTGAACTTTTAAAATAAGGGGTTTTTATTGATTTTTGTGATGTTTGGCTGCAGCGCATACTCCAAAATGAACTGCGACGAAGTGGCTGGAGATAGACTGACAGTTTGCGAATAGAAACTGCTATAGGCTTTTGCCCGTTTTGTGAGCATCAGCTCAAATTTCTTGTTTGTATATGTTGTTCTGATTAATAAACGACCAAGTCATATTGATAATTGTAATTGCTGTAAAGTTGACTGCAAACATAAAAGTGATTGTGAAGCTGTAGGATATAGAAAGCAGCAGATTTTGCAGTTGAGTGTTTGTTGGAATAATAATACGTACAGAAAAGTCTCCATGTGTAATGTTTGGCAGTTTGTGAAGGATTTGCAGTTGTTATGTAAAAGGGTTGATATAAAGTATATTTTCGCTTTTTCTGAGCTGCCTTTCTCTTGGAAGGTTTTTAGAATGGATAATTGTTTGATGAAAGCATGCCATTCAAAGTATGATAGCTTAAGTGAGTTTTTTTAGTTACTTTATGTATTTAACATTGATATTTGTATGTCACTCAGTTCTACACTTTAATGTTTTTGACTGACCATTAAGGTCAAGTCTTTGGTACGTTTGTCATCTGTCGTCACCTGTTATGACATTGTACATCAGTGATTTTCAACCAGGGTTCCGCGGAACCCAAGGGTTCCGCAAGCATCTGCCAAGGGTTCCACAGCTCGTCAGAAAAAAATAAAAATAGGCCTAACCTAGAGTGCAAAATTACATCAGAACAAACAATAGAAGTACTACGCACCGAATGATTATAGTTCCAAATTAGCGCTTCTAGCCGTCTACTTTTGCATACAGTGTTGAATATTTTTCTTGTTAACAATGTTAAAATATTTGCATTGAACACCGAACACTTAACTTATTAATGTCACTGTCAAGGAATCGTGCATCCATTTATTGAAAGATCTTCATTTCCTGAAACATTCTGTTGAAAAATATAAAAGCTTTGCCCATTAGCGCAACCGGCAGAGGTCCAGACCCCCTGAGCTGTCTGTGGGCGTAAAATCGTAAAAGATCCAATGATTTTGGGCCGTTGGCACCGCCTCGTCAAGTGTTTTTGGTTACGGGTGAAATAAAAATGCTCAATAATATTATCTAAAACGGTAAAATTAAGCAAGTCTTTTGTCTGCTGCTTTTTCGTCAGCGTTTCAGGGTTTTTCCTCAGATTCCCACAGGTTTTCTGCTTCTCGACTCCGCTGGGGACATCGGTCCGCAGACACCCTGAAAATTCCACTTTGCCTACGCCATTGGACTCACGAATCATTGCATGCCATGGGGTTCCGTGAGTGATTTTGACACTTATGTAGGGTTCCGCTGCTGCAAAAAGGTTGAAAAACACTGTTGTACATAGTTAATTTTTAATTTTCAAAATCTTGACTATCTTTATATGTACTGTCTTTTTGTCGAATCTACCGAATAAACTATTTTTTGTGGTTTTGTCGGTTAGGAACCGCTGCATGGTCGCAACTTCACGTTCTGGGAATGGTTCTATTCCATTCTGAAGCTCACAAAAGACTGGCTGCAGGGACCATGGAAAGAAAGGTCGGTTGTACTTTGTGATGCTTTTTCTTTTGAAATTAAATCCATTTTATATGTTTTAGATACGTATTGTTTCTCTGTTAGGGTGCAGTGTCATTGTTGACGACGTTGGCAGCCATGTGATGCCCGATCATTCTGTTCTCTGAAGCCTTGATAAGCAGATGGACTCAAACTATCCAACTTTAGTCTGTGGCATCCTTTCTGCTCTTTCCATTGCTAGATCTTCCTATAGTTGGATGTGTGGCACAAGCTGACTGACTGGATCTAAGGATTAACAGCCAGTTGGTGCTGTTATCAAATGAACCTTTTGAACTCTGGCAGTTACTATGCCATGATGACAGCACCATAAACATTGGCAATATTATTTAATATTATTAATTATTATTATTATTTAATATTATTGATTATTATTATTATCCATCATCATTTTTGAGATTGTCAAGTACCGATCACAGTTGGTCTGTTATTCGTTGCAGGTTAATTCACGGGTTTGTGAGCAAGCAGTTGGCTCAGGAATGGCTAATGAGGAGCCCAAGTGGTACATTTCTGCTACGATTCAGTGACTCTGAGCTTGGAGGCATCACGATTGCTTGGGTAGCCGAAGATCCCAAAGGTCAGACTGCAGCTGTGAATTGTGAAACTATCATGCTGATTGAATTTTTACATGCGAGAGCAGCTACTGCTTTAGAGCGTCTTAGCCATCGCGGTTCTGTCTGTCTGTCTGTCCATCCGTCATATGAGTGGATCAATCAAAAATGGTGCAAGTTAGAATCACCACATTTTCACGATCTGCTGCCTGGAATATTTTAGTTTCAGGAACCATGAAGCTTTTCCATAAATTTGGAAGGGGTCATACCGAACGAGGGTGCTAAGTGAGAGGGGTGGGAGAGGGGGAGTAGAAAAAATTTGCGATTTTTAGCCAATAAGTCCCTGTATCTCAGTAACGGTGCGAGATAGGCCCTAGGTTAGTGTTAATCACTAATAGGAAGTTGTACGTTGGCTTTCGATTGGCACCAAATTCAATGACCTTGGGTGACCTTGAACGCCCATATAAGGGTTTTAGGGATTTTTTTATTTCGATTTTGGGCTGCGAGACACATTTCAAGAGCAAATTGCACCAAAGTCAGTTGAGATAGACATGGACAAGTTGCATAAGAAATTTTCAGCATAGAACGTAGATTTCGATGGTCCAAATCTCAATTTTCTAGGTTCAAGGAAACCTGCACATGAGGGCATCAAATAGCAGTATCCCCCTAAAAATCGTTATTTTACCATTGTTGGCCAGTCTTTCATGAAAACTATTGCGGATCACCATGGGCATGCTGCTTATCACAACAAGCACTAGTGACGAGCTTTTTATATGTTTACTTTGAAAGACCCTGAACTTCCAAAATAAGGGTTTTTATTGATTTTGCCATCTTCGGCTGCAGCGAACACTCCAAGAGTGAATTGCGACAAAATGGCTGGAGGTAGACTGACAGTTTGCGAACAGGAACTGCTATAGGCTTTTGCATGTCTCGTGAGCATTTACTCAAATTTCTTGTTGATATTCAGTCAACATCACTATCAGATATAGAGGGTACTGTAGCGAATGTTACTGTCAGTTTTTTCTCTTTTTTTATTTTCTGGTTAATTTATGCTAGACTGAGTCCCGAAGCTAGAACCTCCGAGGAGTGCTGCTGCAGCATTTCTAAAGGTCATTCTATTTTTTGGTGTCAGTTTTTGGTCCTTATTTTGCACATATAGTTAGTCACCTTTCTACAGTTTGTATATTATGTTAAAAATCTTTTTTGCATCATTTTCAAAAATTCTGTATTTAGCTGTAATGTTTCTGTCCAAATTTGCAGTTGTTGAATAGCCGTGATTTTTACGCATTTTGTTTTTACCTGCACAGCAAATTATTGTCATTTCCGTGGCGCAAAATTGCTGGTTGCTTACCTACTTTTGTCAGTCAGCTGTTAGTGTCAAAGCACCAGAGGAAAGCTGCATAATATAGAAAAATTACAGCAGAATCTAAATGTAATACATATCTATTATCTGCTCAGATAAGTTTGCAGAGCCATTTGTGTTGCGCATGTTGTACATTGTACATTCGGTGTTATATGGTGTGTGGTCTGTGGACAGACATTCGAAGCAGTAGATCAGTTTCTGTATCTTGGCAGTGCTATTAATTCCGATGGTCGATCAACGCAGGAAACACATCATCAGATTGGTATAGCCTCTGGCATCATTGGCAAATTGTCCATTGTGTGGCAGCAATCCAGACTCAGCCTGGCAACCAAGTTGAGAGTTTTCAACTCGCTTGTCCTCTCTGTTCCCCTGTACGGATGTGAAACGTGGACCATACTGAAATCTGACGAATGGAAACTTGAAGCATTCCACATGTCATGCCAGCGACACATCCTCAGAATTTGCTGGTTTCATTTTGTAACCAATGCTGAAGTGACCAGTCAGACGGAGTAGGAAGATCTCACCAGTCACATTCGTAGACGGCGTGCAGCGGTCTTTGGACACGTCTGTCGACTACCTGAGGGGGCACCAGGTCAGATGGCTATGCGACTGGCAGTCGACACGCGAGCTGGAGGCCGTCTGGACAACCCCCATTGGAAGCGATGACCAGGACGACTGAGACACCTGGGTCCAACAAGTGCAGATCGACACCGGTACCTCCGCTGATGTTGCATGAGACATTGTCGTCGACTGCTGCAGTTGAAGGGCACTATGACCCCAGCTGGTCAAGCGTGACTGATGATGATGATGATGGTCTGGTTAATGCATTTGAACATGTGTGTGTGTATTTCCAATGTTTTGTTTTGATTACAGGCGGTGAAAGGCAAGTGTTCAACTTGGCACCATTCACTGACAAGCACTTCCGCATCCGTGGTCTCGGTGATACAGTCAAAGATCTCCACAACCTACTTTACCTCTACCCCGACATACCCAAAGCTCGGACGTTCAGCAAGTTCTGGGCACAAGGTTGGTTGTTGCCATTAACCGTTTTAAATTTAATTGCAAAGTTTCTTTCATTATAAGTATTTTTGCTGAACAAATGATAAGTTTTTTTGTGGATAGTGTAATACAGACAGACACCATTGTATCATTTTACCAGTAATCTCTATGCAGCGCTGAAACAGAAGCTCTTAGGAAGAGGATGCATTACAGATTTTTTTCAAATAGTGAACAAAGTTATCTTGTACTGTCTCTCTTTTTTGAGTGAACAAATAATTAGTTGGCACCACTATATTGATGCTGATGTGTTAGATATTTTGTTTTTGCAGGCCCATTTTTAATGTTGTATTTTATGTTATATATTACTCATTTTGTGTTGCACTAGTGGTGTTCATTTTGTAACTGAGACTTCACTGTTACAGTCCTACAGTCATATTCGTTTTATAGGCTAACACATGACTTAATTAATAGCACATAGTGCATTTTGTTGACTCTACTAGTATCACTGTCATTGGTCGTATGTACACTGTCTCAGAAAAAAAACTTCCCAAAAATTTTCGATGGTAACTTGAAAAATTATTATGAGATTTTAATAATTTTTGGCACAAATATTCCTCAGACAACTGGGCATCAAACGATTAATTAATTTCCCACCTCATCCAATATCTGTTTCTGCACTATCTGGGGAAACCAGAACCAACAAAATATTACATTTTTACCTAATGTGGTAGTATTACTTAATCCAAATAATGCACAAAAACATTTTGTTTACATTTTTGTCATTTTGCCTTTTTTATTCAATTGTTTGTTTTTCAACTGCCTACAGCAAAATTGCTCGAAATGTCAGCCCATTGTGTTAACACAGGCATGGAGATGATTTCTCTGTTTATTGACAGCAGTGTCAATAATGTTCTGCTTCAGATTAATCCAGACATCACAGTTGCTTCTTGAATTTGTAAACATTTTTGAACTTCATCTGGTAGACACACTGCTGCAAAACAGCCAAACTTTGTAATTGACCGGCTGTTGGGGACCACGGATTTGGATAGATGGAATTTTTTGATGTAATTTCATTTATTTCAAAATGTATTTTGCTTGATTTGCTATTCCCAGGTAGTGCAGAAGCAGACGTTAAATGAGGCAAGAGATTAAACATTTATTTAATAGCTAGTTGTGTCCAAAATTACTGGGCCAAAATTATGGAAATCTGATAATCTGTCTTCAGTTACGATTGATAATGTTGGGGATGTTTTTTTCACGTTTTTGTGTATTTCAACACATATTTTGCTTGATCTGATTTCCCTAGGTAGTGCAGAAGCAGACGTTGGGTGAGGTTTGGAACTGAATGGTCGTTTGATGACAAGTTGTGACAGGAATATTCGCACCAAAAATTATTAGAATCTGATAATTTTTGTTCAAGTTACAATCGAAAATGTTGGGAATGTTTTTTGAGACACAGTGTAGAATGGTTAATAATGGCTGTTGTATGATTTGGCATAGACACTTTGGAGGTTTTTTACAAGAATGCACTTTATAAATGTACATTTGGCATTTGTTTTGTTGACAGATGTACCACAGGCACAGATGCAGGCCGGTGGTTATGTTCCTCCCGCACTGACGCTTACTATACCTGGGTACGACATTTCCGGTTCTTTAACTTCTATACATTAGAAGAATAAGCACATATACATCACATCATGATACGGTAATGGATAACATGTGCTAAAGAAACTCTAAAAGAAGCTTTAAAGTACATTGTGCATTTTTCCATCTTTGAAGTATTTTAGCATCGATGCTGATTCATGTTAAAATATGCAAAAACTTGAAAAATGTTGCCACATTTGCATTTGTCAGAATAGCCAGAGAGTGAATCGGGGCCCCCTGCTCTGAAATGTAGTCAGTCCATGGTAAAAGTGACTGTTGTTTTTGAAAATTTTATGGCATTGCATGCCTAAGGCCATGTAAGTTATTGAACTTAAACGTATATGGTGTTTGATGCAGACATTTTCGTTTCTGTCTGTCGGCTGCTTTGACTGATTTGTCTGCGTTGACGGTATGAAGGAATGATGGTTGTTGTTGTGGCAGTGTGACAGACAGGCCCCCGGCACAACTGATGCCATATGCTGATGACCCACTTAGCCCACAGAGTTCACCGTATGAGTTGCATGCTGTCGGCACACCAGGAAGTGCAGCCACTGATGAGTGAGTTGACATGAACATCATATAGTGTATAGTTTATTCATCTTTCAAGATTAATAATTGCGTACATTCAAAGGTTTGCTTACGGTAAGTGTTTTTCTGCAGTTAGTTTGGCAACGTTAAGGGTATCCAACCCCCCAAAAACCTGCTTCAGTAATCTAGATATTCTCCCTTTGGGGACCCAGGCTAACCCAGTCAGCTTGAAGAGTAGTGATAAAATGCACAGTGCAGAAGGTGTCTTAGTCTGATTGTGCAAGGAATTTCCTTTGAGTTTGTTTCTCTTATCATGTCTCCCACTCGTGTTTAATTAACATCTCATTCATGTATAGTATATTTTCAACGTTCTGTTTTAAACAATTTCTTCCTACAAAGTCTGGTTTTCATTTTAATGTCAAACATAACCCATTTGTGTTGAAAAATGCCGGGGAAATCCAGCCACCTTCCTTATACATACCTATGAAAACTGTTTGTCGCAGCGACATCTAGCATGGCAAACAATCAATCCAACGAAGGTAGCTGCATGTCAGCAAACCAGTCAATTATAGGTTAGAATTTGATGAATTTATCATAGCTTAGCAGTCAGTGTTTTGCAATGAAAATTCATTGAATACAACCAAAAAAAATTATATACTTTTCTTCGTCATATTCAATTAATTTTTTTTTGCAAAGTACAATACATTTGACCTAATGAATCTATTTGTTTAGCAGTCAATGGTTGACTGTTTGGCATTTGATGGCGTTGTTTTGAGCAGCACCATGATGAATAACTTTGACCAAGATGAACTGATGCTTGCCGACCTGTCGACCGATTACAATGCCGACGACATCATTGACCACATCAATGTCAACGAGCTCATCTACAGCAGCTGCAACAACTTTGCCCCATGAACCGATTACATGAGCAGCAGTCTATATGCACTGCTTGCTTGCCTGCATCTGTCAATCAATGTGCTGTCTGTGTGTGTATCAACAACTGACTCGTGTGTGACAAGTCAAGTCCAGGCTTCTCACTCGTTGCAAAATCTGAAGATCTTTTGTGAAAAATCTTGCAAAAACTAAAAAAAATTAGAAATTCTTCACCCAGTAGAAATTGTGGCAGTACATGCCGTAGGTTGTGGCAGCCATGCCCTTGTGAGTTTTGCAGTTGTCATTGCTTTCAGTTAAATAGATGTCAGTTTTGTAGTTGTTAGCAGTTCATTATTGGACACTTTTTGTTTTGCTTTCTGGATAAGCTAATTGGAAGGTTGTCGTGAGGTTTGAGGAAAAGATGAGTGAGTGGGAGACCTGCAAGTCACTATGTCCATCATTATGCCTTGTATGTTGTCGACGTTGACCATCAGTAGACATCGAACAAGGAATGGCTTGTGTTTAATTGCGTTAAGGAATCATATTGCTTGTCATCGGTAGCAGAACTGCAGGATTCTCATGCTGCCTGTGACAAATTTTTTGCTTTTCCCTAATGTTCATTTGTCCACCACTGGAATTAACTTGATATGTTGTGTCATCATATGTTGTTGTCATTATTATACTTTAGTGTGCGGGTGAACAGTTTCTGTCACCGCTGTGCTATAAACAGGCCTCCCAGCATCCTGAAGTGTGCAGATTTGTCCTGAAAGTCTTTCAAAATTAAAAAAATTATTTCATAGAAATAGTGACAGATTTGACGTTCTCGGTATTCTAGTAATTTGTCATATGTTGCCATAATCCCAAGTTGAAGAAGTATTAATTTTGTGTTAAGTTTTCACACTGCATTTTGCTGCACTCCCAAGTTTTGAAGGATTTTGGTGTTCAGAAAAAGAATGTATAGAGTGGGAGGCATGTGTAATGAATTGGTGCACTGCAACATGTGGTACATTTATTGTTGTAGAGATTTGGTTAGATCATTGCGCCAATGATTTGCTGTGTACTGTGATCTGCTGTGACTAGGGATGTAGATTGCTTTTATTTCACTGACAGTAAGAATTGCAGTCGTCAGCAGACTGGCTGATAAATGGCTGATATAATTCTCTGCATCATATCGTCACATACATACCACATTCTGTACATAGATTTACTGCAGTGCTGATGCCGGAGTGTCGCATTCATGGTTTTTTAGTCTCTTGTCGTTAAATTTGCAATGAAATATTTTGGTTTTGTAGTAGTATAAGCTACAGAATGATGGATCTTGTAAACAGTCAACGTGACCAGCCTAAATGTTTCGTGATTCTGCTGCTTATTGAGAGCCGTCCTGTACAGTTTGCATGTATGATTTGTTCAACCATTTCGTTAAGTCGATGAAGTTTGTGTCATGTTGATGTAGCAGCAAAGTAGATTTGTTCACCGGTGTGAGTGCGCCGTGCTTAGCTTTGATGTTTTCATGACTGAATGGAAGTCAACATCGTTTGTGCAAAGTGAAATAGTTCTTGCTTGTTACTTTGACAGCTTTTACGTCGGTATCGTGTATAGATGTTGTTTAATAATTTCTTTGCCAGTAATATTCTTGTTGTTAATGTACAGTTTGTAGAGGTTTTCAAGGTTGTACAGTGTGTTTAGTGAGCTGTGGCGAAGGCTTGTACTTGGCCATTTTCTTACTCACCCCACTGTACGAAGTTGTACTTAGATATGAGTTTTTACATTGAACCCACATCAAATGTAATGACAGTCTTGCAATTTCATGGACTGGTTTGTTACACGTATGTACACAAACATTCTGCTAGTGGTGTTGAAAAATAGCTATTAGTTGTAAAGTACATGCACTTATAAAATCTGTAGGCCTACAAAGTATTTGGACAATTTCTGCACGAATATTTGAGCAAATTGTGAAATGGTTATAGTGCATTTAAACTTGTGCTTTGGCTAGAGGGCCATCCAGGGTGCAAAAATAGTGTTCCAGCTATCACTACAGGTTACCCTTGAGAGGCCTGGCTCAACTTGTGCTGGCTGTGAAGACTTTTTTGGCTGGTTAAACGAATGACTAGCGATGTTTCAGTGTTATTATGTGGCCGTCCAAATAGGAAACATTACATTTCTTGCCGTCCGTCCATCCTGTACGGACTTCTAACTTGTAAACAAAAAGGCGTAGAACCAAAATTGCTGCTAGCGGGAGTAACTAGGGTGCCAATTTTCAGCTGAAAAGGATATGTGTTGTGTAAAATACTGGGTGAAAATGCATAGCTTGGTGGATGGCCGAATACTGTCAGCAATGTGCTGACATCTTCACTTGTGTATTATTGTGTTGTTTTAAGACTTTGTTTTGTGGTTGTATTTGCTTGAGTGTTGGTGTTCGTGCTTAAGAGGCTTTGTGTTGTTGTTGTTCACTTATGTTGATGTTGGGAATGTTTAGTTTCATCACTGACTGTGAGTTATTGTGCATCAAAATGTATGTGCAGCTATTAATGTGTTGCAAATTTACATCAATGCCAGTTTTGTGCCAAAGAAGTTTTGTATTTATTTTTTTTATGTGAAGTGCAAGTATTCAGAAATGAATGATTACACTTATTGCATCATGAAAATCATTAATTATTCAATTGTTACACCACATGGATCAGAATTGTCCCCACGCATTAATGAGAACTCTAGCCATTTGCGGAAGAATTTAGCCTACTGTAAATAATGTAACTTAACGTATCTGTGTTGAAAGCTCCATTACGATTCAGCTGAGCAGCCGAAAGGATGTGATGTGTAAACTTTGCATGTTTTTCATTTTATTTTTAACCTATCACATAATGTACCCAATATAAACAAATAAACTGTGCGTCAATCACTTCAATAATATTTAAACCATATTTGTTGCATAAATGTGACGCCTGTCACTGCTGCAGTTGTGTGCATGTGCTTGTTGGTGCCTTGTTTTCAGTGTACTGCAGTTTCTTTTGCGTCATTTTGACATGAAAAGTCCAAAAGCTTGGTTTTAGGGTCTGGCAAAATTTGTGTTTTTTCATGTGTGTTAGCTTTTGTTATTGATATTTTCCCATTATTTCCGGTTAATTGTGTTGCAGTTGTGTTTGTAAATAGAGTTGAGCAAATACTTTGCATAGCATTATCGGTCGTCACTATATAAACTTTACAGTTGCCTGTTGTTCCAACAGGACTTATCTGTTATTTGCCAGGTGCTTGTTCTTCCATCTTTTGCTGTTAGCTGGATGAAAATATGTTATGTTGGATAAAAAAATCTACAGTTAGTTGGAAAAATGCATGTTCATTTTGCTCAGCCCACTGCTGCATGTTCTCTGTACATACGTCATGTATTGTGTATATTGTTAACTGTTGTTGTTAGTTTACTATTGTTAATGATAATAACTAAGTGGTGAAGTTTTATATGCTGTGTATTGAATAAGTGCTCGTGGCAAACTACACCTTTTACTAAAGAAGCAAATGCTTGGTGATGCCTGCGAGTTCTTTTAATACTCATACAATAGCCTGGTAGTACTTTGTTGACATAACTGATGAGCCAAACCCATGTTCCTTGCAGTTACTGTACTGTGACAATACTGCAAATGAAATTGGTTTGCAGTATGTTGTACAGTAGTGCAAACAGCAACTGTTCCTTTGAAAGCTATTTCATAGAGCATACCAACTACTTCTGTCACCACTTCATAAATGGTGATCTACTAAGTGTATTATTGGAATGCTATAGCTACAATGTGGAGGCCTACATTGTGATGATTCCAGATTTCTTAGACAAAGCTAATGCAGATCAAGAGCACTAAGCCTCGGTAGGCTGTTCTAGTTTATTATCACAGTTGAACATTGTTGTATCGGACAGTGCATGCATGCACGCACAGTGAATACAAGCAAGTCTGCTGATACTGTAGCAGACCCTCAAACACACAAAATTGCACACGCAAACACTACACAATGACACAGTGATGCATTAACAGCTGCTAGCACTACCCCACACACCACAATGTGACGATGATCCCTTCCACCTCAACCCACCACAATGAAATAACACATGCTTTACCAAATTCCGACAACTGGCGACTTCACAAGGATAACACAACTGCAGCTTAGAATATTGGGATGCTGGTGTGCACATTCATTACTGGAACACTCCATCCACATTACTGTCACAAACCATATTCTGATCAAGTGGCATAGCAAGGCCCTTAGGTGACCTGGTTCAATAATAAATTAGCCCCCTGCCCTCCAATAGACAGCATTCTGAGATTAATGACTGTATGGAGGATAACATGGAAGATTATTAGAACTGCCATTACCATTAGATATGCACATTTATAATCGGCAGTTTATACAATTCTAGGTTTAGGTCAGTTTTTTTGTGTTTCATAAAAGTTAAACTTTGTGTAAAGGTTAAATTTTTCGTTCTGTTATCATGAGTACGTGCATTGCCTGGAAAGGCCATCCCCGAAAGGTCCTATACTGTGTCGGGCGGGATGTTAAACCCCACTCAGTCACTCAATAGTAAATTAGTAAAGACAATTAAAGCCCTCAGTTGCCAGGGCCAAAGTCCGAAGATTGACAGCATGGGTGAAATTTTGGGAAGGGAGCTTGCAAAGGAGCCTGCAGGAGAGCTGTAAAGGTCTAGGTTCCAACCATCAAGAGTTTTGATGCTTTCTGTGTTCTCAGATGAAACCTACTGCTATTGAAAATCATGTACACTGTAAGATATTAAATTATAGGGAAGCATTAGTCACACATATGGGACAGTACTGTACAGTGACAAATGTCAAAAATCACAACATTATGCACTTTGTTGTTAGTTTTTAGCAATTAGGCTTATCACTTTTGCTGCCTTATTTTTTGTGTCACCCCTCTCTGGGACCTTGGGCTCAAGTTCATATAACTGGCTGCACATAGCTGCTATGCCACTGTCAGCAACAATGAGCAGAATAGTTTGCTGAATGTTACATTCAGCGAGAGATCGACTAATCAACCACACAAAATCTTTTACGAAATAAAGCAGCTACAGCTGCTAGCTGCTACAGAAAAAATACACATGCACGCTACCTCGGCAATTACTAACACAAAAAATTCCAAGAAAATAGGCAACAAATGATTAAATTACCTAGTACAACATCTGGATAACATACACAAGCGCTTTAAACAGTGAACACCTCTGCCTATATACTCCTTTCCACTACAAAACCACCAACATCAACCCTGATGAGTCTCCGCTGCTGCAGTTTACACCACAACAAAATGTTAAACGTCTTGTGTACGCATTGTACAACATGTGCACAAACAGTGTACACTGCAACTGGACGATCAAAATTATATCTGTGCTTCCACTAACTGTTGTACAGAAACTAACCTTCATGGTGATGGAGCTGCTTTGCTTCAATATATCAATTTTGTATACAGCACAGTAAATTAGTAAACCGAGTAACCAATGACAAACTGCATCAATTACTGTACTCATCTTTCTCATATTCCTATATGGTTAATTTCATGCCAAAATACTAAGCATAATGTTTCATGAACTACAATAACGAGTTTTGGATTCGTACAATTTTATGGAACTGATTTTAAAAAGGCAAAACTGGGTGCGTGACACCGAAACCATTCTCAAAACATTACTTAAATTAGAACTACTACCAACAGATTATGACTGGCCTTGACGACAATCAGAATGTAGTGACTTACGATATTTGGAATATCAATTACAGTGTACAGTACACAGAATTTCTTGCTCGCGTATTCAAAGTTGTGGTGTAAAACTGTTTTGCGCAATGTTTCTAACAAACATAGGGCAACATGCTATAAGCTTTCTCAAGTACACATTAAATAACTAAAATACAAGCCATGGCTAAAAAAACACAGAGAAAACAAGAGAAAATATGAAGCTGCTAGATAGAAAAATTCCATCATACAAACACTCAGATAAGCAGCATGCAACACAACTGGCAACTGGTACCAAAAACTTGCTGTAAATTTTGGAGAGTCAAAGATTATGCCATCATCCACTTTGATAACTATGTAATTTTATAAAATGTTGTCAACAAAACAAACATTCTAAATACACTGAGAAACTAAATCACTGCACACAATGATTCGGCATGTCGGTATATTCAATGATATCGGTAATCAACACAAGCACATCAAATATAATGGATATAATATACAGATCCGATGAACTTCTAACCATATCTATCAAGGCCAGCACAGAAATGGGCAAATAATGAAACTTAAGGTCAGCAATACCAAAAAAGTGACACCAGCTTGACACAACATTCATCAGTTCTGCTGCTGACACAACAGACACCTCTAGACTGAAAACACTGTGCCAAAATTTCCACTGACAAGCGTGTACTTTGTTATTACTTAGCCTATGATAACTGTCCTGGACAACCCTCAAGCAATAATGTGCATCACACTATGAGGTTTGCAAACAACGCCCAACCTGAACTGAAGCCAGCAAGCTAATTATCGCACCGATTTGTAATAATTTGCATTAGCTGAACATTAGTGGCAGCCTTATGGCAACATGCAGCTGTTAGCACAAAGATAAACAGCTGACAGAAACATTCACAAGCGTACAAGCTGCCGATACAACAGTACACTATACCAGCAAGACACAAAGCTACAAAAATACCAGACTATTGGAAGCCATTTACAAAACTGTTTAGCTGGTCAAAAGTACTAGCCAGCCTCGAGCTGTTACTATCACAATGGTGGCATACAGCTTCTGACCTGATTCATGAACAACCACGTTACTCTACTGCACATCCCTCGCAGTAACATCACAAATTAAGCAGGAAAATGCTGCCAACGATTAAGATGCCAACTCACAATATTCGGAAACTTTTTCCAGTTGATACCCATATGATGGATGAGAAACTCTTTCGGGGCATAATCTGGCCAAGTGATAAATAACATGGCAGCCAACATTAGTGACTGAGCACCGTCGACTGTTGACCGTCCCGCGACTGAAATGGCACGAAGCTGTAACAGCGACGGACGAAGGTGCCAAACTCAAAACGAGGCACTGACACTTGCAACTATCGCCACTGCATTCTGAGCCACAAACGCTTCACGTCACCTCCATTATGACTGCCGGCATGTCTGTACCATCATGGCCGTCCCTGACAAACACAGCAACATAAACATCGGTAAGAACAAACATTAGAAACTTCATTAACTTATTTCCAATGCTTAAGTGTGCAAAATAACTGGCTCAAACAGATTTATATATAATCTTGAACAAAAAGCTTTTAGACGAAGCTGACGAACACATGGTGCAACAACACAACTGAAAGTGACCAAGCCTTGGGAACTATCAGCGACTGAAGTGTATTTCACTTGATTAGCGGTACACAGCTTATGCAGCAATACAAAGCTACACTGCAGCTCATAACACTGCTGCTACTGGTTCGATCTCGATTTGACTGGGTCCCCAAAGCAGAAAATTTGAAAAGCACGCTTCTTGCAGATATGATCCCCTCCCCATCTCTTAACCAACTGTGAAAATACTACCACATGCTATTAATACCATCAGTGCGCATGCATCCTCTAGTTTAAGATATCATCATACGTAACACAAAAGTTAAGAAATTCAGTCGCCGTAATAATACCATATAAATGTAATCTGTTTTTCATCTGTAACAGTGAACACGTTTTGTGATTGCCTCCACCAAAGAGGTAATGTTTTTGCCGGTTTTTGTTTGTTTGTCTGTCTGTAAGTCAGCAAGATAACTCAAAAAGTTATGGATGGATCTTTCTGAAATTTTGAGGGTATGTCGGGCATGGCACAAACTACCAGTGATTCAATTTTGGGGGTGATTCGACAGGAATCCTGGATTCTGGATCACTTTGAAATTTTCGTTAGCATGGGCCTTAAGGGAAACCGCCGTTGTTGCTATGGTGCTGGCACCTGGCGAACAACATGGCGTTGAATCATGTTTTTTTAAGGTCACATAGAACTAGGTCAATGTAGAAAATGCAACTATAGTTTGAATCGCACTCAAAACTTCCACTTGTTTAATTTCGTCGGACAAGCTGTGTCGGAACAACATGGCCTTGGTGGAGGTCTGCGGGCTATGACTGCTTTCTAGTTTGTAAATGAAATGAAATAAGACTACATATTCGGTAACATTGACAAAACAACTCGTATAGATCTTTAGTTACCTGGGTACGGCTTCCATTCGGTGAATGGCAGGACCCGCAGACTTGAGAAGCGGTGTGGAGCTGAATGAGACTGCAGTTGAAGCACAGGCTGGACCGAGTCCACGCAGCACGGAGGAATGATTAGACAGTGATGACTGCAATGTCGTTGGAACCGGTGCAACACAGTTACCAGCAACCCTTACACTGTCCACAGCAGCCACCGTCAGCGGTCTTTCCGTGCAATGTCCCACCGACTCAGTCAACGAAGAATGTCTACTGTTAGCAACTAAAGTCACGATGCTTGACGACGATGGCCCAACGGACGCTGCAGACGTAAGCAGCAATCGGCTGTTGGTGAGTGAAGCAATAGTGCAACTGTTGCCAGGAGATACTGACACTGTAGATTCACGTGGATATGCTGCAACGACAACCAACAATACTGGGATGAAAATCCATCCACAATTTCTACCAATGATGATGCTGGAATGTAACTAGTCTAGAGCAAGATATCACAACAAAAAACTGCAACAGTATCTGTAACGCAGCTATCAATGCCATCCCATTTCACTTATATGCAGCACAGATTGCTGTAACATTCGCTGTGGCAACTTACAGCCAATTACTACCAGTAAAACAAACATCTGTGATCACAAAAATATCACTGCAGCAGCTGATCAAAACAACCACAGGCACTGCTTCAACCATCAGTCCATCAATGCAATCACCATACCATCCACAACAGCAACTATCATACAATAAATTTAACGACTAAAACCTCAACACTTACTAACACTGCAGCATCTATGACATCAGTATATGATTATCAGTATACAACTTGCACCTTTACTGAAGACATCTGCAATGAAGACTATCAACTACAGCCGTGTTTTTCAACCTTTTTGCTGCAATGGAACCCTGAACAAGAGTGAAGGTCACTCACGGAACCCCATGCATTGATCCGTGAGTCCAGCGACGTACGTGAGGTAGAAGCTACAGACTCATTTCCCTAGCAGGGCAGAGCCCCTATAGGGATGACAAAGCAGGCGAAGGTGACCAATTATAATGTGAAATTTGACCGCTCAGTAGCTTTGAGATGGGTATCGCATGTAGAGCAATAGCATTTAACTATTAGAAGGCAGCAGTAAGTTATTGTATTTAACCAAACACGACGGGGAGGCGGTCGTCAACGGCCGCCTAGCCTTTGCCACCAACCTAGAAAATTTATCACATAGACGCACTCGGACATATGCGTGTCTTTTTTATTTTCCTTAGCAGAGTGCTTAAGAGAATTGAATTAACAAAGTAAATGGCCAAACGATTTCGTAACCATAACCCTAATCATTCTTCTTCATTTCCGAGTTCCGACAACGCACCAATCCTCAGAGTTAAGTAATGCCGTGCATAGGGGGCCTACGTTATAAGATAGGCTTACAACGTAAATATGCCAAAATTACTAACAGAAATGATTCAATGCAGTAGATCTATGCAAAAATAGGCCGGAGAAGTGCAATTTCGTTCGGTGCTGATTTTCTAGGACTTTGTCTGGTGTGACTTCGCTCGATGAGTTATTTTTTACTGGCCAGCTGTGGAACCCTTGGCAGATGCTCGTGGCCACGGAACCCCAGTTGAAAATCACTGAACTACAGTGTTGTGCATACAGAAATTGGAACATACAGGCTTTACATTTATAAGCTAAGTTTTGAAAACGATTACACTCAGCCACTGCACTGGTGATGTTGAACACTGTGAGAGATTTATAACATGACTGCATAACACTAATTGTTTCCACAACTTTCTGACTGCTCAATTTATGCAATGCAGTGTATTCCACATTCATGCATGACCTAGTGGCCTAGTATATGATGCATTTGATGCAAAAGTGTAGATTTAAACCTTCAGGCAACAAACCGTTATTTAGCACTGGGGTAGCAGCTGCAGAAGAAGCACACGAGTTGCTGTCCACAGTTTGAGATGACGCTGATACGGAGGGATGTTTATAGACGTTGCCGTCAACCGCCGGCATCACTTCAGTGGTTAAGCCAACACTCACTGTTGATGTCAGATGTCTGTCTGCTTGTGCCTGCATCGGTCCATCGACATTACGTGAACTCTGCTCAAACACTTCGGCTGACTGCAGTAACGCTCCTGTCGATTGGCTAGCACTTTCGCTTGTTTTCCGCCGATAAAACGGGCTACAATTAACACAAAGCAGTTTCATTCTGCTGCACAATAAACCTACACAAAAATATTGACAATTTGTGATAGTATAACCACCGGGCTTAGCACAATCATATGTCATGTATTCATTCACCTAAGAGAAGACTGCAGCAAACCCAACTAAGGGGGCATGTGACAATTATAAACTTCAGACCTGAGTGCTAGAGAGAGTACAATGTGTTTACAGGAATAGAACATGGGTAGTATTATCTGCATCTACCAGTAATACAAACAACTTACAACTGCAATCACACTGAGTCAACCTGCACTAAATACTAACGACCAATGGCCAAGCAACTATATTGTCTATTGCAGACTGCAGAGGTTACCATCAGCCAGCAGAATATATTATATACATTCTATAAGTACGCAAATATCAATGGCACACTAAGATGAGTTACTTTCAGTTCTTGAAGGAGATGAGTGAGAAATAGTATGTTCCAATTTAAACATTAAGCAAACAACACCTGCACTTTGTCTGTCATTCCATCAGAGGAAACAAGCATGAAAGCTAATATCTAAATTCACCAAAAGAGAGCTTTGTAACAATCTGATACCTCTGGCCTTTTGAAACTTACTACAGTCAATGATTGAATAAATAATAGGTATTAGATAATAATAATCATAAAACATGATAACTCAAACTACTACACAGACGTTCTAAACCCGAATTCCATTTCGCCGACTTTCAGAGAAACTTCATTCCAGTGAAGCGTTGCTGAAAGCTGCGGATGCAAACCATGAAACAAAGCTGTCACAAAAAAAGTTTCGGGCTATCAAACTATGTTGACATGTTGAGATGGTTGTGACAGTCTGTGACAAGTTCGAGACAAATCTGTCTGTGTCGCTCTAATGGAATTTTGACTATGACATAACACGAAAAAAGTCTACAAAGTCAGCGCAATGGAATTTGGGCCTTACGACTCAGCCAGCACTTGGCAAAAACTCACATGCTGTTGTGTCGTATGTGCCGGACATACTCTGAAGTGCTGTCAGGTGTCATTGTAGCACTGTCAACATTCATTGCCATCAGCCCCTCATCCCAGTCAGTATGACCGCGATCAAACACAATCCTGCCACAATCAAAACCACATCTAGATCAAAATTAACAAAATGCCATATCGTCAATAAACTTTTTGAGCCTGGTTCAATTCATCAAAAAGATTGGCCAACAATTGATCAGATGGCTGATTTTATCGCTTGTTACTTTGTATGGCATCTGCTTCACAAATGCAAAACCACAGATCATGAAGGTAAATAAAGTATACCTGAATTATTTTTCTTCGTCTAGTGTACTAGAATCAATACTGAAGATACCTAACGAAAATAATTAACTGGATAAATAAGTAATTAAATAAATATTTATCACCCAGTTGTAAACAAATGATATGGTGATGCAAACAAATGGCCGTTGACCAATACTTCATGCAACATATGCTGTCAACAAACTTGCCGCTTGGCACACAAAAAATCTGGTAGATTATAATATCATTGCAATTATAACTCTTTTACGTCAAGCAATGATATTGGTTGAATTTTACATGTCACAATCAATTTTGTCTATGGTATGTGATCAGCCTTAGACTTCAGGTTAAACTCGCGTATCTAAAAAAAGCAGTTGTTCCTATAGCTGCTGTAAGCCATTGATGATGTCTGCATTCTCATTTCATTACTGGTGCACCACAAGATGGCAACTGTTGTTTCCCATAATGACTACTTTTATTACAACAAATGAAGAACTGAAAAAAATCAGTTAAAGACAGTGCCATTATTATGCTACAAATTATCTAAAGTTGAACTGAATTAAATACTTGACTTTTTATCAACTAATCATGGCCATGCCACATACCTTCCTCCTCGGCCAATGCGTCGTCGAACAAAGCCCACGCAGCGTTCGTGACGTTTCGCTGAGTGCAGTGACCATGTTGATAAAACTCTATGAAAGCTCGGTATGGCCGACAAGCAGTAGCGATAGTGAGAGCTATCTGAGACATCACCACCAGACCACGGCCAACTGCCTTCACCACAACGCCGAGGCTGAAATCAAACCAACAGAACAGCAACTGAAATCATTTCAACTTCTAAATAAACAAAGTGAAACAATGATTTCATTCCTATCAAAATGTACATTAGGCAATCCCAAAAATGTAATCAATATATCACAAACCAACCACTTACAAAAGATGACCAGATGTTTACAAGCAAACAGGTAAACCTAACTACAATTGCAAAAGCTGACAATGTAGAATAAATAACAACTACTGATAACTAAAAATCACAAGCTTTGCGATGTCACATACATTGCAGCAGTGAAAAATGTGCTATTCTGACCCACAGTTTTACCATAATTTATCAAGGTCGAGGGTTATATGAATTAAGCTAGCATATAACGTACAACCAGCACCATTAACTGACCAACATGAAGTATGACCGACTGTCCAACAAAGCTTAATGGTAATGAACGTTTTTTGCAGGCATTAAAACCATCATCAGTACTCACCATTCACTGCACTTTCTACACAGATCTAGGACTATGGCCAAGCAAAAACCACCAGCATAAATGGCAGAATTCTGCAATTCCTATTTACTGTTTGTAATTTAAATGACTCAGAGAGTGTGATGTCATAAACAATAAGTCTGCTGCAATAGTTCATCGTTGGGGGGTTAAACCCCCCAACTGTTTTCTCAACCCCCCTAACACACTGTCGAATTATGTACTGGGGGGTAAGCTATATACTGTATACATACAATTTACATCATAATTTTGGTCGGGCTCTGACTGTCGAAAAGTTCAACCCCCCAGCTAATTTTTTACAATTCAAACTACAGGCAATATTTGCTGGATGCATACCGAATGATAGCAACAGCCGGCTTTACGACGGAAAGCAAAAACACCATCGGGATCAGTTTCAGACTCATGATCCGACTGTGATCCTGCCTATCATCAACAACACAAACACATACTGATATCTTCAGCAACTGTTAGCAACAGAAATACAACTACGAGGGTCGTTCGATAAATAAGTTACAAAACAGCATCGTTCCGTTAGTTTTCTAAATCTAAAAATCCAAAATATGTTTTTAAGAAATTTCATTCTGAACATGTGTACAAATTTTTTTGATGGCTCATAGAACACAGTTTACACGTGTATTATTTTCCCCACCAGTAATCTACCATAACTCGCAAGTGATAAACAGCATTAAAACAGAAGAACTAAAGAACGACTGATTGCACCCTGGTATATGATACAAATTTCCGCCCACCTAGCATTTTCTTACACCAAATGTGAACTGTATCAGTTCGTAAAGCACTTGTTGCCATATACTGGATGCGTCTCAGATTGAATCTGATTTGCACTAATTTTTTTCTGCCCACAAAAATACAATAACGGAACGCTGTTCATTACGGGACGATTTCAGTGGCAATGTCATCGAATTTAATGTTAATAAATGACATCACAGTGACGTCATCATCATAAAACTCATAGCTGCTACTCAGAATTAAATTCCCTACAAAATGTATATTTTGCATTTTAAATATTTGGAAAACTAACACTAATGACGCTGTTTTGCAACTTACTATCGAACGACCCTTATAATAACAACACAACTGGCATTAGTATCATGTTATACTGCATTAATTAATCCACTATGCAGACTGATGTGAGTTAACTTACTTATCAAGCACATGCCACTGATCATGATATTAAACAGCAGAGTAGAAGAATGCCATAAATTCAAAATCCTTCCAAACTGATGGCCAAGCATTAACGCAAACCAAATTTAGACTTTATGTCAGATTCTACTTCCTGTCATCCATCCAACAATGCCAACAACTATCAGAAACATCAGAATGCTTTAATACACCACCCTGGATCAAAAAAGATTTCAGGTATAAAGGCAGGTATGAAATGCAATGACGCATAGTAGCAGAGTGTTCACGTTGAACGTAAATACTGTACAGCATATATACACCGTGTCCCCAAATTAGCAGCCCCCTGCTTAAAACATGCCTAATTCAATCTGTAGTTCATGGATTTTAACGAAATATCGTATAACGCACTATCTTAACATTACTTATGGTCACACCCATTATGACGAACACATTAATGTAACGTCACTCTGATATCAGTTTGTTTACATTAGGGTTACATACAATACGTTGTTACTGACAAAGGGATCAAGCAGCAGCATATCTGCCTTAGACTAAGGGTTTGCGTCAAGGCCAAAGGTGGACACTTAAACTTTAAATGCTAGTTCAGAATGTTTCAAATTTTGTAAATATCTATCAGCTATTAACAATTTTCACTAACTTATCTGTAGAGGACTGCTAATTTCGAAACACGGTGTACATCACTATATCAATGCTTAGCTTACCGACAGCTCCTCATCAGAACTCAGTTGTCTGCCACGATGAGGCACCGCTCCGACGCTGACATAATTCTGTAGTCGTATCGGTGGAACAGTCGTTGTTGTAGGCTGCGCAACCGCTGCTGCCTGTTTGTGCTTCCGTTTTTTATACTCGCGTTTCTTGCGCGCCGGCATCAACCCCACATCCTTCAATACACCAACATCGGGATTAGTGATTGCAATCCCGGGATTGAATTCTTAATCCCGGGATTCGGGACTGAGAAATTCGTAATCCCGGGATCCCATTTCAAGATTAGGTTTACAGATTGGCCATCATTTTGGTATCCCTAATTGACTTATTTCATGCATAGAATGTTGTGTAGGCCCCTACGGAAGATATGTCCAAACTGTACGAAGTGACGATCACTGACAAAATACAAATTACAGTATGTAGCACTAAGTAGTACTCTGGTGCTCATAAAATATTTCATTCATCAGACAGCTAAAATTCTTATTTATATCATATGACATGCGAAAAAAGTACAATTTTAACTATTTTTTAAATCCTGAAATCCTGGGATTGGGACACCGCCAATACCGGGATTCGAAAACGGCCGGGATCTCAAGATTCGGATCCTGGGATTGCAATCTCTAATCGGGATCAGTAGACACAAAGTAGCAAAAAATGTCCACAAATATGCTTCTCGGTATAGTCGACTGACAAGTGAAAAGTCGCCATACGAACATCGAACATTCCACTTTAGACTATTCGGTTAATAAGGTATTTAGTGTAGAGTTACTTCAGGTTAGCATAGCTTCCTTGGAGTGCACATTTATAAACTGTTGTTTTACAGGACCAATGTTCTTTCTGCCACTAAGTGAACATCATAACAATGCAGAAAAAGCCTGAAAGAAGAACAAATTAAAAGAGCTGTAAAGAAAGACAGTGGGATGCCACATCGAGAGATATTCAAACAGATGAATGCGATATATAAATGTACAAACAATGTTCAAGATCAGAGTAATTATACGATATAAAAACTGGCTGTTTTAGAATGACACAGCAAATTCTGAGTGCACAATCAGTGGATTCTCACGATTTCCTACAGTATTCTGATTTGGTGAAGGACTAATCAGTTGCTTATAATATGGATAGCATATAACAGTGATCACTCACTACTCCACAGAAACAGAAACTACAGACTTAATGCAACTGCTGAACAGCTGCAAGAAGCTGAATACAACAGTCAACATGCACACCTTGGAGACATTATCCCAGTCACGTGGGACTGTGTATCGGTACGTAATCGGAAAGAAACTGGGCAGCGTATGCTTCTTTGCATTTGCCTCAGCCAGCAGTTTGCAGTCCCAGTCCTGCATCTGGTAACTGTAATAAACAAACATAAGCTGCCACGTCAAACTATGACCATGAATCCAATTCCACGCAATGCAGACGAAATTTAACATTTTGGTTCCTGAGAGTTTTCCGAGCCTGACATCTGAGATAACAATTATGCACCCAACATTGCACAGAATTTGTTTATTGTCACAATGTATTATGCTGTATATATAACAAAGTATTACTGGTAATGAATGCTGGCCAAATACAGTAAATAATAAACCTCGCTCAAAACTGATGCTGCTGCTGCTGTCAATAACACTACCAACATACTATTAATTTTAATTTGCAAAAGCAGCTACTGCTTTAGCGCGTCTTAGCCATCGCAATTCTGTCTGTCTGTCCCTCTGTCTGTCTGTCACACAGGTGGATCAGTCAAAACAGTGCAAGCTAGGATCACCAAATCTTCACCATCGGCTGCCTGGAAGACTTTTAGTTTCAGGAACTGAAAAGCTTTTTTATAAATTTGAAGGGGGTCAGTGGTCACTCCGAACGAAAGCACCAAATGAGAAGAGGGTAGGAAAAATTTGCAATTTTTAGCCAATAAGTCGCTGTATCTCAATAACAATGCAAGATAGAGCCGAGGTTACTATTAATCACTAATAAAAAGTCATACACTGACTCTCAATTGCCACTGAATTCAATGACCTTGAACGCCAAAATAGGGGTTTTTATGGATTTTTTGGTGATTTTGGGCTGCGAGACACATTTCAAGAGCGAACTGCGCCAAAATCACTGCAGATAGACCAAGACAGGCTGCATACAAAATTTTCAGCACTGAACATAGACTTTAATGGTCCAAGTCTCAACCTTCTAGGTTCAAGGAAACCTGCGCACGAGGGGATCAAAAAGCGGTACCCCATAGAAGTTGTTATTTTACTGTTGTTGGCAAGTCTACCATGAAAACAGTTGCAGATAGGCACGGATATGCTGCCTCGGATATGCTGCCTATCACAACAAGCCCTAGTGATGCGCTTTTTAGTCGTATCAACGTTGACTTTGGATCTGGATATTTAGTCCGCAGGGCCCCCAAACTGGGACATCGCACCGACGGGCTGTGTTGTGTGAACAACTTGCCCAAAGTTGTTACTTGAGAGTGCAGTGGTTAGGGATCGAACCCACGACCTCGGGGTCATTGTGTCCGACACGCTAACCACTAGACTACCAAGCCACACCATTGACGACTTTGAAAGACCCTGGGGCCAAATTTTCAAAACTTCTTTGGAAAATGTCTTTGGAAGAATTTGAGAAGATCTTACACAGAAGATTTTGAGAAAGGGTGCGCAATTTTCGAAACTTTTTTGGAAACTTCTTAGGAAGAACTTAGGCAAATATATAGGAAAGCACTAACCTCGTCCTACACCGAGAAAGCTGTGTAATAAAACGAAATTTGCAAAAAAGTACACAATGTTGACACTTAACTTAGACGTCATTGTGACGTCATAGGTTTTTTGTGTAACACTGTGGTAAAATCAACAATGAGTAAGTAAAGGAAATTGAAGTTTTGTCAACTTAAAAAACGAAGCGGTGTGTAAAATGCGTTTTCCGTGGACGTGCTAAGATAAGAAGTTCTCCAAAAAAGTTTTCCTAAGAAGTCACATGGTCGGTATAAGCACATCTGATTGGTTGAACTAGTTTAAGAAGATAAGAAAAGAAGAAGTTCTTTGGAAACGCAAAGAAAGCCGTCGAAAATTCGGATAAGAAAACTTCTTTGGAATTCCTAAATCATCTGACATAGGAAGATCTCTGGAAAATGTCTTAGGAAAGTTTCGAAAATTTGGCCCCTGAACTCCAAAAATAAAAGGTTTCATTGTTTTTTTTTTCAATTTTCAGCTGTGCTGCGCATTTCAAGAGTGAACTGTGATGAAATGGCTGGAGATAGACTAGGGCAATTTGCGAATAGGAACTGTTATAGGCTTTTGTGCGTCTCGTGAGCATTAGCTCAAATTTCTTGCTTTCAACTAGTAACTTTTCTGCTCTCATTCATATGCCAGGTAATCAAACAAATGTAAATACCATAAACTGCATGAGCTGGATTTTTACAAATGTAAATACCACCAACTGCATGAGCTGGATTTTTTGGGGGGAGGGGCAAAGGAGGCACAATCCCTTTCTGTCATCCAATCAACATCGACTGCAGATAAAATTCATTCCAACCAACACAGATAGCGCATTACCATGTAGCTAACAGTCTACGATGCTATAACCACGACATTTTTCAGCAAAAATATCACAAACGGTGGCTATAACGGATTTTTTTCTAAAAAATTATGGCCCATTTCTACTTATTTAACCAAAGGCTAACTGAAGAAATAATTGCTTAGCACTAACTGGAATTTGTAACATGCCAAGTGAACCGTTTCAACATCTACAAACTGCAGATAAAAACCAAGTAATAACAAAGTCTGCTACGTACTTAGTACTTGGAATTCATGCAACAGTTTTTACCGTTTTTCGGCAACTTCAACTGTTAGCTTTAATAACTCCTTCTTACTTTTCTCTCGTCGTTTCAACAGCTCAAGAATTATTCTGCAAACACACATCGCCAACTCATGCAAAAATGCTCAGTAACCACAGCACAGTAAACCACACTAAAAGACCAGTATACAGAATGGAAGTATTATATCGAGGACAAAAGAACTGAAGCACAAAAACTGAACAGTAGCTAGTTAAATCTATGGCGGCCTGCATGACACAAAAACACAATAATACTATAAATGAAAATAAATTTCAGGTTTAACCACAGTGTATAATCACTACATTCAACGGTCAACACTCGGTTCGGCTGAAAGGATGTGAAAAGAGCACATAGTCCTGAAACATTGTATGCATGCATATACGACATGGCAACATTGGTATTTTACATCATTTTTAGTCTAATTAAATTTATTCTGATAATAAACTGACTTACAAAGCCTTGTTGAGGTCTTTCTTCAACTTCAACATTTTCTCGTAAGACACTTCATCATTCTTTCGATTCTGCAAAATTACACAATGTCTGAGATCAGCTACTTGAAACAGCAGAGCACATTCCATACTTATGACCATATACACAACACACAGACAGAGCAAAAGCAATCACGTAGTTAGAAACTTCACAACTGTGTGACTCTTAGGTTTTTTGCCAGAGCTTGGCAACAATTTGAATTTCGAACAATTCTCAAAAGTGACTCTGACCCAGCCTAAGTCGAAAAACATATCGTACCTGCCGTAAAAAAGCAACTACTGTGAGAAAAGCAGGAGAAAGTCCGGAAGAAAGAAGTGTTTCATGACCAAAGATTACTCATCTTTACGGGGCATATGCCTCCAAACATAAGCACACTATAAGAGCTTGTCACCCAAGTAAGACACATCATCAGACAAGTAAAATCTGCTGACAGCAATATGTGTCAAATGAGACAACCCACAGACCTTTCGTGTCTGCATCTTCTCGGTTCGTCGCCGAAATGCCACGTACGGATTATTCGTAGTGGAGCCATCGCGCTTCTCCGTCCGGACCTGGGGTATCAAGGCATGTTGCTGTGGACAAATAACAAGTGGTTGGTTAGTTTCAGCTTAACACGTAATCAGCAGAGTGAGTGAGTGAGTGAAAGCAAAGTTACTTAACCATGCTACCAGCAAAATGATTACAGCACATAAATAAAACAACAAAACAGACAGAAAAAAACAATAAACCGAAAAAAGTTTACGTTAATAAAAACAATGCTCTGATTCCTGTTGACGCTGTAAATGATCACCAAAAAACATTAATCCAAGAAGACATGTCCACAGAAAGTGCAATACAGAAAGTAAGAGACTACACACCAATCGGAGTCGTTTGTTCAACCAGTAGTCATACACAGCTATAATGAGATCATCGTCGACTTTCAGCAAAGCCTTTGCCTCATTCAGTGTCACCACCTATACATGTTTCACTGCAACTGTCAGCTGAAAATATTATCATACCAAATACAGTTCAATCTATATGCCAGCTGCAACCATAAAGATAAAACCATGTCAAAAAAGATTCAATCATATGCATTTCCTTTATGACACAATTTCACACAGCATTCTCATTAGAAGTTAAACATGAAGGCACCTCTCCATTACTTGCAAACACAGCTTAAAAGTTTCCTATGGCAAAACAGTTTTGTGGCCCAACTTCGACTTTGATTGATTGATTCGTTTATTATGTTTGGCAGCAAATCAATCAATCAATCAATCAAAAAAATAACCACTTACAAAAGTGACCAGTGGTGTACAACACACCTAAAAACTAAAATAAAACCTAAGGATAATGTACAAAAGTAAAAACTACTCAGAGAAAAAAAGCTCGTTGAAACAGTAAAGTTTTTAAGTTTCGTTTGAATGACGCAGTGTCAGATAGTTCTTGAAGTGATGGTGGCAGATGCTGGATATATAAACAGCAGTACATAAAAATTGACAATAAAACACAGTACACAGAACTAATTGCTCTGCACAGCATTTCACATCACAATACACTGATCAGAAACGTGTTGACCAACTACACCACGCCAGCATGAATGATCCGAAAATGCGATAGTTTGAAGATGTATACTGCAACATGCATTTTCACTAACTCTAACCCTCAACCTAACCCAAGCCCAACTCTTAGTTGTGAAGAAATGTGGAGATCGAGTCAACGTCTGTAGAAGCGTATAGAAAAGAACCCCAAAACTTTCAGACTATCAAACCTTCGGATTATCGAGCTGCCCCCATGAATACAGAATGTTTGTGAAAGCATAAGCACGGCAGAAATACAAACCATTTGCCCGCTGCCCTTCTCTAGACGATCCATCATGCTCTCAAACTTCAGTGATGACACATCCATCTTGAGGTGCTTCACTTGCCGGTTCAACCACTGCTCATCCTCACTGTCCATGTCGTACTCCGGGATTTCCTGATCCATGCCAAATGCTACAAGCAAGCAACGCACACCCTAAACTCACAGACTTTTTACGCGCGAAAGCAGAATGCGTCGCGCATCTTTGCCATCGTCTGGGCGTCTGTCCATCTGTTTGTCACACTCGTGATCTGTATCAAAATGGTGCAAGCTAGGATCACGAAATCTTCACTGTGGGCTACCCCAAGGTCTCTAGTTTATCGTGACAAAATTTCGTGCCACTGGGTGCAGGGGTTCCCCTCGAACGAGGGCATCAAAGAGAGGTACCACCTCCCCAAAAAGACGTCATTTTGAGGTTATTGGCTCGAATAATGTGAAAACGGTTGCAGATAGGTACATACATGCTGCTTATCATAACAAGCACTGGTGACAGGCTTTTTGGATTTATCAACATCGATGACCTTGAACGACCTTGAACCCCTCAAAGAGGTTTTTTAGTGAATTTTTTGCAATTTCTGGATGCAGCGCACATTTCAACACTGATTTGCGACGAAATGGCTGGAGATAGGCCAAGACAACCTGCGTATGAAATTTTCAGCATTCAACGTAGATTTTAGCAGTTCAAGTCCTGACCCCCTAGGTTCAACGAGGCCAGCGCTGGCGGGCGTCAAAGACAGCTACTCCCCTAAAAAGTGCTTATTTTACCGCAATTATCTCGTGTATCGTGAACACGGTTGCAGATAGGCACAGACATGCTGCTTATTATAACAAGCACTGGTGACAGGCTTTTTAAATTTATCAACATCGATGACCTTGAATGACCTTGAACCTTCCCAAAAGGGGTTTTTAGTGAGTTTTTTGCACAATTTTGCGCTGCGACACACTTTTCAAGAGTGAATTGCGCCAAAATGGCTGGAGATAGACCAAGACAACCTGCGTATGAAATTTTCAGCATGGAATGTAGATTTTAGCCGTCCAAGTCCGGACCCTCTAGATTCAAGCAGGCCTGCACACGTGGGTGTCAACGAGATGTACCCCTGTAAGAAGTGGTTATTTATACTCTGTTGGCTTGTCTAGTGTGTAAATGGTTGCAGATAGACACAGCCATGCTGCTTATCATAACAAGCACTGATGAGGAGCTTCTTACGAATGTCAACATTGATAACCTTGAATGACCTTGAACCCTAAAAATATTGATTTACCGTGATTTTTTGGCAATTTTTGGCTGCAAAAGAGTGAATTACGACGAAATGAATGGATATAGACTAAGATTACCTGCAAACAGGAACTGCTACAGGCTTTCGCGCGTCTCGTGAGCTTTGCTCAAATTTCTTGTAAACTTCATCAACAGACAGCTGACTGCAGAAATACTGCATTGCAGCACCAATGTCCACAAAATTTCATTTTTGGAAAGTATTTGAATTCATTACCAGTGCGCTTAAATCTGTTACTCATTTTCACCAGAGCTGTCCACTGTTGAACTATTTTAAATCATGTCTGTTGCAGTTTTAAATATGTACCAGTATCTGCGTGTTAATGAAGGCATCACCAAAGAACAATGCTGAACACTGTAATGGTGTAAATATTGTTGAAAACTGTAGGTGACACAGAAAAGTTCAAATTTGGGATTTCTATTTTGATGGACAGTTCAAATGATCTCCAGTGCCATTTGCTGATTATGTTAGAAAGTGTTCCAAGTGACAGCCATGAAAGACGAAAAAAATCATTACTGCATTGATAATTTTTAACGCTCTTTAGTGTTTTTAATTGCACTTAATTTATCAACACATTTGTGTGCTAACTGGCACATAAATCGAATAGCTCTACTTTACGTAACTTATTATGTAAGTACCACAGCTATGTTAAATGCAGCAGTAAGGTACAACTACCAAAGAATACAACTGTAACTTTTATCTTTATATTAGTTTTATATCACCTACTAAAATCTTCTCACTTAACAACACGCAATTTAATATTAGAAAAAATTCACAGGGAGGGTCCACTACATGGCTAACCCTAACCCTACCCTCACATACAAAATACTACATTACCGGTAGCTTAATCACATTATACATACACTCAGTAGTTGGTCCATCTCATTACATCGCTGTTCTGGTATTAAAGGGAAACTATCATGAAAATTTGACTTTTTGGAATAAATGACACACGTGAACATATAAACGAGATAAAATTTAAGGCGGGCCAATTTTGAGCAAATTTTGACTGATTGTCACAAAACAGTGAACTTTAATCATTTTTACAATTCGACACAAAACATACTGTTTGACACACTACTGGTACCAGTGACGTCACTGGTACCAAGAG
>Ga0209671_1000074_pt1 | contig 41744 bp, 27 predicted proteins | sample WorMetHERISLAND2_2_FD_187401 | JGI IMG/M metagenome (GOLD analysis project Ga0209671, IMG submission 187401) | Marine gutless worms symbiont microbial communities from Max Planck institute for Marine Microbiology, Germany - Olavius geniculatus... | ecosystem: Host-associated > Annelida >...
TTTCATATCCACGCCAAGCCTGGTCATCGATGTTAGTAAGTAAAGTGTAAGTAAGTAAAGTATCAATTTTTATAGTGCATACTCAAGAAAATCTCAAATGCGCTGAATAGATGTTGTTATCAATAGCCCATTTCGCGAAAAAGTATGCCTTCAGCTGACGTTTGAAAGTGTCAAGACTCAGTTCTGGGTCACGAAGACTGTCGGGCAGCGAATTCCAAGTCGACGGGCCCGCAACAACAAAGCATCGACGACCGAAACTGTTCAGTCGATAGCGCGACACGACTAACTTCCGCTGACTGGCAGGGTGTCGTCTCATTTCGCCCAATCTCATTTCGTTACAGACGACAGTCAGGGTTAGGGTTAGGGTTAGGGTTAGGGTTAGGCGAAATGAGATTAGGCGAAATGAGACCCAACCGACTGGCAGACCGCAGATGTTGACGACCACTGGCGTCCACTGTTAGCGTGCAACTGTCCATCAAGTACGGCAGAGCAGTTCTATGGAGGCATCGATACATGAGCACATGAGCACTGCGAGCTTAAATCGTAGACTACTCCATCGGCGACATCAAGCCAGTGGAGCTCGTCATGCATTAATCGCGACAAACCACTGTCGTACTTCCGAGTGTTAGTGACGACGCAGGCAGCTGAATTCATCACTCTCTGCAAATGACTCTCGACGACTCAGCCAGCACAGCGTTACAGTAGTCGACACGAGATGTCAGAAATGCTTGCACGAGGGTTTTAGCCGACCCGACATCCAACGACTGCCAGACACGACGAATCTGTCTCAGATGAAAGAAGCAGGCAGCACTGGCGGCTGAGACATGTTTCTCAAAGCTCAAGTCAGACGACAGAATAACTCCTAGAACACGTAGGCCCCCTACATGTCCACTTGGCTCTATAGTATTCGAGCCAAACTCGATAACCGGGCAACGGCCTTTTAGTTGATACGACCAAAAAGCTCTCACTAGTGCTTGTTGTGCATGATAGGCAGCATTCTATCTGCAACCGTTTTCATGAAAGACTAACCAACAGCGCAGATTTCCTTGAACGTAGAAAATCGACACTTGGACTATCGAAATCTACGTTCAATGCTAAAAATTTCGTATGCAGTTTGTCCTTGTCTCTCTCTGTTGATTTTGGCGCAATTCGCTCTTGAAATGTGTTTTGCAGCCTAAAATCGCCAAAAAATCCATAAAAACCTTTATTTCGGTGTTCAAGGTCATCCGAGGTCATTGCTATCGGTGTCAATCGATTAATAGTAACCTAGGCCCTAATGTTGCACCGTTTCAGAGATACAGCGACTCATTGGCCAAAAATCGCAAATTCCCCCCCCAATCATTTAGTGCCATCGCTCGGAGTGACCCCTTTCGAATTTATGGAAAAGCTTTATGGATCCTGAAACTAGAGTCTTCCAGGCAGCCGACAGTGAAGATTTGGTGATCCTAGCTTGCACTGTTTTTGACTGATCCACCCGTGTGACAGACAGACGGACGGACAGATAGACGAACAGAATTGCGATGGCTAAGACGCGCTCCAGCAGTACCTGCTTTCGCGCGTAAAAGGTGAAGAAAAGAAAACAGAATACCGCGAACTATCTCGCGCAGAGTAAATCCGTAGCCTCGACCGTCGATATTGGGCAGAACAACGCATCGTGGCATCGCTGCTTGCACCGCAGTCGAACTAAACACCACATCGTCTATATTAGTGACATTATCTTCGTTGTTTGTCTTACAGCTGTATTGTCAAATTTATAACATGACTCTAATACTTTGCATGCAGTGACTGTGTATATGCAAAAAAGAGCTAATATCAATGTCCCTATTAACGTAACCTGAAATGTATAATTAAACGCATAGATGTCGGCCCAGTGCCGACGTGATATGCGGCCGTCCGCCTAGTTATATCTACTCGCCCACTGCACTGTGCAATCCTTACCCTGACATTTGACCTTTTGAACAAAAAACGGCACACCGTGGCCGGCTATTGTCCTGTTCTGTGGAAGAAGTTTGCACAATTTTGGTTTTACAGCTTTTTCGAGCTATGAAGCCCGTACGTACGTAATAGACGGGTAAACGGACAAATGGCGAACGGGCAATGCAGTCTTTTAGGACGGGCGCATGACGATTCGGGTCCGCTATTCCGAAAGTCTACTATTCCTACTAACCCTAATCCTAACCTTAACCCAAACGTTAGCACTGTGGCGCGTATCTGCACAATGGACTTTCGGAATAGCGGGCCGGTACCCGCATAACAACATTCGCATGTGTGAGAGACATCGCTATAGGCAGTGATTACCGTAAAGCGAAGCCGGTTGTCGCTGATCGGGTGGCGCTTGTGGCATCAAGGCCGTTCGACCGTCCATCAACCCAGGAGTCTTGGACGGTCATTGACTGCAAGCGTTGCTGTAGGTCGTCAGGCACATGGTGATGTCGTCGGCTAGACAGTGGCTCGGCCGAGGCAACGGTCCTCCGCGAAAATCTGTCATCATCACGGTCACGGCCTCTCGTGCTTGCATCCTGTGCGCACACACACGTGTTTTGACGTGATTCTGTGTAACAAATTCTTTCGTCCAACATCCCATTGCATGCATATACTATGCAGGTAGATAGATGTGCATTTTATTATCGACTTGGACTTGGACTGTTAAAAGAAATAGCAAAAATTGCTAGCGGCGTCATTCTGTCCGTTTGTCCGTTTGTCCGTCTGTAACATTGAATTATCGTGGCCACGCGTTGGGTTACTTGGAAAGTACGTATCACATTGCTCAGATAATTTAGCTTATGCATTGTCTTCGCTCCTTGGAACCTTAACGCCTGCGATGGAACAGATCGCATGCGACGGTGACGGTAGGCATACAGTAAGTTAAGGTGGAAGGTTTACGCGTTTGGGTGAATTAAGTAATTTAAGTTGCTATAATTTAAGATCTAAATTTTGGCCAAATATCCTCCAAAATTTCAGGCCGCTGGGGTTTCGCCCCGCAATTAAAGACTTTACAATGTTCAGCCTTTTTGCTGGAATTACGGCAAAAGATCCACAAAACAGCGGAATAATGAAAGAAACAAAAAAAAAGAAAAAAGTGTGGAAAAAAGGAGAAACTTGCTCACAGTACTGAATAGGGAAATACACGACCGTAATGAATACCGCGTTGATCTGTTGCCGGGTGGTGCTAAAGTGGTGACTCGTGGTAGATGCTGATGCCGGTGCAGCTCGTCGCTGTTCGTCGAAGTCTTCACGTCGACGTCGAGGAAACGACCGATGCTGCTGTGTCTGAGTCGCGTCACTCGTCACAGCCAAGTCGTGCTGTCGTGTCGACGTGGTAGCCCAGTAGTTCTCGCTGCCCGTGGTGGCGGTGGTCGTTGGCCTCGGCTGAGCGTTGGCGCGCTGTCTTCTCGGCGGCAGAGTGAGGTAGTCGGACGATTGCTTCTGTACGCTGGACGTCGTCGTACTCCACGGAGAGACGCGCTGCTGCTGTGCGGTCTCCGGCGTCGACGACCCGATCACAACTCGCGTCACTGAGCCGTACGCCTCGTTTCGACCACCCGCCGAGTAATTGGACATGACTGTTTCCTCGCTCTGTCTCACATCACTTCGATCAACCGAATGCTGACTAGCACCATGGTTTTAACAACCACTCCACAGTACGACACGCTGTTCACAGAATCACAGTAATAGATCTGCTCGAGACAGGCTCCTGGAACTCTCGAAGTTTGAGTCCGCTGAGTTAAATATTATCAGCCGGGGCTTGACAGTAAGTTATTGCTATACGTTGTTGAACATAGCGATTGACGTACTGCTCGGCCGACTGAAGACGGCTTTAATACACAAGTGTTGCGACGTCGCTATAGTTCTCAGGTGTCGTCGAGCGTTTGTCAACACGCAAGTCAATAGCAGTCTTAGCAGAAACCGGCTTTCGCCTTCATCGAAGCGTGGCGGCGTCGCACACACGTTTACTACACGCGTGGCACAGCTCAGCAAACTCATGCATGTAGCCCTATACACGTCCTTCTCATGTAATGTACGAGAAATATGAGCTAACGGTCACGAAACGCGCGACAGCATCGTACGTGCTGCCACCTCGTGAACTAGTCTAGAACGCGCAATAGGCGTAAGGCCTACGCGTTTTAAAGGGGCTACCCAAATTTGACGCAAGAGTACAGAGGTTTCCTTCAACTCCAAACCATTTAGTCGGATGGGGAGGGAATACCCTCTCTCCATTCCCCATCTCACACACGACGCTTGCACACTGTGCAGCGTCTCGATTTTCGCCGCCCCCATAAAGCCCGCATATGGCCAGGCTTTGACATAGCTGATCGATTTGACAGTCGACGACAGTCGCCATGATGTTAGGTCTACACTGTCACTGTCTACAGTACACCGCCCCAATGATGTCTTTATTATTCTCTAAACAGTGACGTTGATTTATGGACCTTAGGAAGTCAACTCAGAAAAAAATTTCATGCAAAAACTTGACAGCGGTCAGCGCAGTCAGCAGACTCAGCGCGGCCTGCTCTGCTGTCGGTTGCGCTGCGTGCGGGGGCACTGACTATAGCGGGGTCGGGTACCAGCCTACTGAGCGTAAACATACCGACATTCTCTTTGTCATACCGAACATTCCGCATTTTGTTAGATTTTCTTTCCGATTATCGTCGAAATCCGCTAGGTCGTCCAGTGACAGCCGCTTGCGCCAATTCCTGGTGAGTGTGACATGTTTGTCGTCGAATAATTTGTGCCGATTTGCGCTCCGAGTTGTCGTAACGCAGCATTTAGTAAGTTCGGGAATGTAATCGCCGCATCGCGTAGTTATTAGTCATCGTGATACTTTCAGGTCAATGACCGAGAGGCTGTTTGAGTATGAGAAAAGACCTGGTTGTGGAGGGTGTTGTGAGTATCAGGACGTGTCAAGATGAGTAATGAGACTTTGCGGGGTATTCTACTCCAGCAGAAGAGGACGTTGGTTGACAGAAGCACGGCAAAGATTGACGTGGTTAACGGTTTGGGCATGCTTCAAGGATATGAAATGAACGGCTACCAGCAAAGGTGATATACGGTTCTGTAATTGGGAGTAGGAACCAAAGAATACAAGCAAAGAAATTGATAGAGAACATACAAGAAAACATGGATGATGGGTACAAGACTTACAAGTGCCCTTGTTATAAGCTGCATGCTAAAGTTTTTGTTCAATGCTGAAAAATTTACACGTACGTTGTTTTGGTCTATCTCCAGCCATTTTGGCACAATTCACTCTTGAAATGTGTGCCAGAGTCTGAAATTGCAAAAAAAAATTTACCAAAAGTTTCTGTTTTGGTAGTTCGAGATTGTTCAAGGTCATCTATGTTGGCAGGGATCGAAGTGGGATGGTATGGACCGGTATGGCATACCGGCAGTTCTTTTCTGAGAAGTAATACCGGTATGTTTGCAGGCCATTTTGTGAGATTCAGGCAACTGGTCGCTGATGTTTGCATCGATCAGTGACCAAAATAATGGTAGCTTGAGTGCAGGAAAGGAAGGAAGGCACATCAACCATACTGGCTCCACTTATTACCACTTCGAGCCCTGGATGTTGGTACTAGTGGAAAGCACGTCGGCAGCATGTCTGTAACCATTTTTGCGCTAGACACCTGCGCAGATAGTGTCAGCTGGCTGTCGACGATGACGCCGCTGAGGTTACGCACCGTCTCTGAGGAGTTGATAGCCCTATGTGCCGATGCCACCAGAACCTCAGAAACGTTGACTTTCGCCAGCTGCTGTGGAGAACCCAAACACATTACCTGGGTCTTGGTGGGGTTCAGTCTAAGTTGGCTGGCCTTCTGTCATGCCTTGATGTCAATGATATAGGCACTGAGGTGTCGGACGGCCGCCTCAGTGTCACCGTCCGGTGTGCTGATGTAAAACTGCATGTAATCAGCATACTGGTGCAGGCTGAGTCCATGACGAGGGCCAGCTCAGCTGAGTAGGCTTACAGAACGTACAACAGTGGGCCCAGTACATATCCTTGCAGAACCCAAACAGTACCAACTGCACATAAGACAGTTGACTTTCTTGGGGTACTCCCTCTTTGATGCTTTTGTTGTAGAGGAATCCCATCACTCTGCAGGATGAACGTTTGTTACAAAAACTAGTCTTTGGGGCAGCTCACAGTGAAAGTTTTGTGATCCTAGCTTGCATGCTCTTGAGAGGGCAGCAGAGTCTGATGGACAGACCAGACAGACCGACGGACGCCTTTAAGATGTGCTTGGCATAGCTGCTGCGTGTAAAAAACGTAAAAGTTTCCAGATCCAAGAGGCTTATGGCCATGGGGTAACACTGATCTCTGTTTTTAGCCCTCGGCCAGATACCAGATTACACTGTGAGACCATGGATACAGGGCTAGCGCATCGCACGATGTGCCTGTTTTTGACCTAGCTTTCACGGGTAGCTTATTCATTGTGCTTATCTGCTGAGGGATGGCTAGGCTGAGTTGACCTGGGTGGCTGGTTACATGCCGAGATGGTTTACCTGCCTGCCACACGGTCACCCATCCAAGTACTAGCTGGGCTGAGCATTTATTAACATTGCTGATGTGACCAACGACGTTGATAACTAAGCCAAACTGCCACCTCTTTGATGAAGTACTACAAGTAATTTGAGCAGAGCTCATGTGATGCATGACAGCATCGGTCATGCCACCTAAGCAATCAGTGTAAAAGCCACAATAAAATAATAGAGCATTTTGAAGGAGTACCCAAATTTGAGGCCTCCATATGGAAGACTCCTTCATCCTATGGGGTCGAAACTCAGATGGTTAAAGATTGGCTAAAAATTTCATACACAGGTTGTCCAGGTTTATCTCTAAAATTTTCAGTGAAATTCGCTTTTGAAATGTGTGCTACAGCTGAAAATTGCAAAAAATAACACTAGCCCCCTATTTTGGAGGTTCAGGGTCATTAAAAATCATTGATGTTAACATGCAAAAAAAGCTTGTCACTACTCACTAGTCCTTGCTATGATAAGCAACGTATCTGTGTCTATCTGCACTTATCTCACACTATCTATCTCAGATGTCTGTCTCACTCTAGATGATCCAATAGTGGTAAAATAACCACCTTTTAGGGCGTACCTCTTTTTGACAAGGTTTGCATGCTCAGAGCCAGGCCTTCTTGAACTTAGGGGGTTGGACCTGGACTGCTAAAATCTACGTTGAATGCTGAAAATTTTATACGCAGGTTGTCTTGGTCTATCTCCAGCCATTTCGGTGCAGTTCACTTTTAAAATGTGTGTTGCAGCCCGAAATCATGAAAAATTTACTCAACTTATTTTTGGGGTTTATGGTCATTCGAGGTCATCAATGTTGATACCCCCTAAAAAGCTCATCACCAGTGCTCATTTAGATAAGCAGTATGTCGGTGCTTATCTGCAGCCATTTTCATGTATCACCAATGGTTGTAAAATACAAACTTTTTGGGGGTACTCCTTTTACAGGCCTCACAACATGAAATTTCATTACAAAAAAATTAGTCATTGGGGCAGCCCACAGTGAAGAAATTTCGTTATCCTACAGTGCACTGTTTTGATAGGGCTGCAGGGTGTGACAGACGAACAGACAGAAAATTATATAGATAGAGACTTTTAGTTTTCACCATATGATAGCTTAGAGTCTCTAGTATTTTGCGACAAAATTTCATGCCATTGGGTGAAGGGGGTTACCACGAATGAGGAGGAGAAAAAGGGGCACCCCCCTTAAAAGGCGTTATTTCACTGTTATTGGCTCTTTTAACGTGAAAATAGGTGCAGATAGGCACAGACATGCTGCTTATCGTAACAAGCAGTGGCAACGAGCTTTTTAGAAATGTCAACATCGATGACCTTGAATGACCTTGAACCCTCGATATAGAGGATTTTAGTGAATTTTTCGCAATTTCGGCCTGCGACACGCACTTCAAGAGTGAATTGCGCCAAAATGGCTAGAGGTAGACCAAGACAACCTGCGTATGAAATTATCAGCATTGAATGTAGATTTTAGCAATTCAAGTCCGGAACCTCTAGGTTCAAGGAGGCCTGCACACGCGGGTGTCAAATAGGGGTTCCCCTCTTAAAAAGTGGTTATTTATTCGCTGCACTGGCTTGTCTAACGTGAAAATGGTTGCAGATAGGTACAGACATGCTGCTTAACATAACGAGCACTGGCGACGGGTTTCTTAGGATTGTCAACATTGATGATCCTGATTGACCTTGAAACCTAAAAATAAGGGGTTTTAGTGATTTTTTGGCGATTTTTGGCTGCTAAATAGTGAATTGCGATGAAATGGATGGAGATAGATCAAGATTACTTGCGAACTTGAACTGCTATAGGCTCTCGCACGTCTCATGAGCATTAGCTTAGATTTCTTGTACTCATTCTCCGGGGAACATTTACACCATCCGTTCGGGTTTCTGCATTTTTCAGTTTTTGTGATAGTTTTTTTAGTTACCAGCCTCTATGGGACATACAGACAGTGCATACGAACCCGACCCGTAATGCCATTTATTGGGACAGCCGCAGAATAACTTGCAGATAGACATTCATGGTTACTAGTTAGGTCTGGGTGTGTTGCCAGAAACTAGTCATGACTTCTACCAAGTTGCCGTGAGGTCCATACTGCACTTACTTTGATTTGTAGCAGATTTGTTGTACACCGTGTTGTAAAACTACAACAAGCGGTGTAACATACTGGTATCTTCCACAACAAATCATTCAGTCAATAAAAACACACACATATTGTCGCACCGTATGTCGCTAATGAAAAGTCAGAGGCACTGGCACATGAAAGTTGAACGTCTATGCAACAAATCCGTATAACAAGTCTAGAAAAGCAGTGGCGTTGTGGCTGGAGTGACAGCGAAGGCAGCAGTTGGCTTTGGGAAAGTTGTCAGAAAATTTTCTTGTTGCTGGAAAATTGCCGTTCAAAAATGCAAAATTTGTGGCTAAAACTTCCATTTTGGGAAATTTAGAGGCACAGCGGAAAATTTAAGCCCCTAAAAGGTCCGTTGTTGCTGTTGTTGTCCGGAAAATTGCAACTTACTGCTACGCCTACTTTTTAACCCACGATGCCGTTAACAAAAAATATCGAAAGTCGACAACTAATGTAGGTACAATAGTGGAGTTTGTGCTGGTCAGCTGTGTGGTCAGTATACTCAGTATGCTGAGCGCGTGCAGTGAGTGCGTCGTGTGTGGTCATGCCCCCCCTCACACTGTGATGTGTCCGAGCGTCGTGTCTGTCGTCTGTGACTGACTGTGGATGGCCGTGTATTGTTGGCGGTCGCGTGCCGTGCTGCCAGCAGCGATCACGTGCCGCGTCCGTCCTCGACGTCCGCGCGTTCTGTTCTCTCGGTCACCCAGCCCTACGGCCACCCACCAGTCGTCATCGCCATGATGATGATGATGATGATTATACGCTGACATTTTCGTTCTCGTTTATTATTCAGTTACAGTTTTAGAAATAGTGCTAGTTTTGTAGTTTCTTTCTAGTTTTTATTATTTTCCCTTTTTGGTTTTAGATGCACTGTCAAATTCGTTATTTTTCGTTATACTTATCGCCAGTATATTTATCGCCAGTGTTCGTTTTCGTTAACGAAAATGGCACTGTGATGATAATGACGTCATATGGCACCTATTACTAATTACCTTTCTATAGGCGGTTGTATACAGCTTCGAATTCTACGTTGTCATCACGCGACTTTGTCGCCAAGACTCTTTTAGTGCTTCGATCATGGTCGTACAGACTGAATAGTGACGCTCTGTATGACGGAAGCGCCTATAGGCCGTCGTTAATTCCCGATGACGGTGCCAGAGTGTCGGAAAGCGCCTTCGTTAATAATAAGGCGTCTCTTTTTGAACAGCATCAGATCATGAGTGACGATTGTTGAGTATTGCAGCTTCGTGTCTTGGTCTGCGACATTCACAGCTGACTAAGTGTGCATGGTATCCGAGTATTAGCCTGTATGCGTGTTCTGCTATTGTTCTACGACGTTACGGAGTGAATTACTATATACGCTGCTGTCCGTCAAGCAGCCTGCAGTATAGCGTCGGCTGGCTTGCGGACGTTGCTTTTTCTGTGTAAACTGGATGACAAGCGGACGAGCGTTTGTGGTCAGTCGGTCGTTGGTGATTGATGAATGACGCTTGTAGCGGTGCATGTTCAATGTGTGATGCAACATGTTCGTTCAGTATAGTTAACTGTTATAGTTGTGCGTGTGACGACCCTATTTACTCGTATAGCAACTGCGCGATGACGACACTGTGCTATCGACTTCCGTTCAGCCTTCATCCGAGACCGACCGACCGACATTGGCTGCTAAGGACATTTTTGTTCGGGTGTTGAGATCGCAGCGCGTTGTGACCAACTGTTGAATTTGCGCCGGGCAACTTTTCTTCTTCGTCGCTGTGGAGTTCTCGACGTCGCGGATGTGATCAGTTCTAAGCTGCGTCTTGGAAGTTGGAACAAACTGAACTGAACTGAACTACGGTTCTTCTTCTGAGGAAATTCTGTTGCGTGGTCCGTTTGATCGTGGTTGATATCTGACGGTGTCCGTGCATGCTGGTCGCTAGTTGTCGGCTGTTGCTGAGCCGTGTCTCACTGCTATTCGCGCGTCTCTACCTTGTATCGTAGCTCGGCCTATACTGCAACATCTGTCGGAGATCCGACCGTCGCTGTATCCTGTGTACTGTATATACAGCTGACGCAAGGACGGGCGCACGTCAGCAGCCGGCCACTGGCTGTTGTCGTCGCAGTGGACGCGCGTGCGCCCATGACAACAACGATGACGACGACTACTGACGTCTTGACACGGACCCCTCCCTATTACAACAACATCTGTTGGCCTGACTGTTCGGATCCGTCAGCAATATGTTGCCGATCGACGACCGACCGTCGCCTGCCCCCACTGACCCGATACTGTTGAGGCACAGCTGAGTCTATGTATATGGAAGATGTGTCGTCTTGCTGGTGGTTTCAACTTTAACGCCGCTCGCCGTCTGAACGACGTCTCTGGGGCTCCGACTTTTCGACTTTGGAATTAAACCGCGAAATACATCGTCAACGGCGTGATGTAACCGTCTTCGACTTAATGACTGTAAGACAAAGATAAATAAGATAGTTATTGAAGCGCAAGCGTCAGTCAGCGTTTGAGCATTGAGCAAATCGTGGAGACTGATGACTGATATCATGGCATTGCGTGAACTCGCCGATGCGACATTCCGCTGAGGTTGTTTCGTACTTTTCGACAATGATCGATTTCTAAGTGTCTGCAGGTGACGTAGCCGCGATGTCGCTGGATGACATATATCGGTAAACACGTTGTATTCTGTGCATGCTTTTGCCTGTCTCGCGAGAATGATATGGATAGAGTAGGGACTAGGGATCCGTGGACACTGGAATCAGACGAAAACTGGCCCTGACTAGTGGGAATTAATGGCTTGGAGAATTACTTAATACTTACCTACTAACTGTAGATTAATAACGATTAATGACTGACCATTAAAATATTTTGCAATTTTTTGGGAAATTTAATTTAGCAGTTTTAAACTACCATTATTAAAACTGTGTTTCGTCTTAGATCCTGTCTGCCGTCTTGCTGACATTTTGTACCTTCTAGATTGACTTGCCGAGACTATTTTGATTATTTTCGGTTGTGTTTTGGCTCGGTATCATTATGCAATTCGTGTTGCATCGGACCTTGGTAGCTCTTCGGCTGGTGTGACGAATGATATTTTGTCATTTCTTTTGCACTTGACTTTCTTGCGATTGTGTGTGGTTACATTAATGTCTTTTCCGTTCTCTGTGCCGTTGTTGTTGCTAAGCTCTGCATTTTGTTGGTCTCTCTCTAAATTGGATGCTGTTGTAGATCACCCCACAGTACACATACTCTGGCTTCGTTTTTTCCATTTCCGTCAACAAACTGGAAAACAGATATTAACACGTTTTTTTCGTAACATTTGTGGTTTTGAAGCCATACATCATCTTTAAACACTGCAGTGTGTATAGGCAGTGGGTATTATTATGCATACCTGTTGTCTGTTCATCCCTGCATCTGTCGATGTGTTTTTTTCTGTACAGTCCATGTATCGTATATTTGATGCGGATTTTTCAGTAATGCGTTTAGGAAAAAAGGATAAAGCGATTAGATTTTTGGGGTCGAAAGCTCAAAGTGCAAGGTTTACGCTGTTTCCGACTTCAATATTAAATGTAATGGCACGTACAGAGCAACACGACTGAGCTGACCGATGAGCGAGCAATAATTCGGTTTAGTTACGTTGCTCTGTACGCGTCTTAAGATACACTTAGGCCTAGTCCAACTTTTTTATGTCATTATTGGAACTGATTAGCACGTCGTCTTTTGGACGATTGCAAGTCGGCTTCCGTGTGCTTGCCATGAGCAGGTGCACTGTGGGGCGAGGAGAGGAAGCGTTTTGCTGGTACTACGGCAGTCAGGCGGCTGTGGAGCCCGGCTTTGCCATGGACAACAGCAGCAATGCGAGCAACACCAGCGGTGGCGGCGGCGGAGGTCCAGGTGGTCTTGGTCGTGTTGCTGATGATGACAGTAACATGTCGGCTGACGGCGACGATCTGTCCAATGATGCTGAAGGCGTCTGGAGCGCAGACATCGAGCAGAGCTTCCAGGAGGCTCTAGCCATCTACCCGCCGTGTGGACGCCGCAAGATCATTCTGTCCGACGAGGGAAAGATGTACGGTATGTGGCGCCAGTCGCTAGTTTGGGCAAAATTGTAAAACCCAGGTTATCTGAAAATAGCCCAACCCGGTGGGTTTGGGGGTTTTATTTGTTTCCTGGTTTTTTAAAGGCCAAACTTGAACCTTAGCTGAAAAGTTTGATGGTTGATTCATCTGAGTTTCACTTGCTCCCCAGAGCATAATTTGCAAACTCATAGGTTTAGATGTTATAAAAATACTTGACCGTGATTAAATATTTCAGTGTTATTACTGGAACAAGAAACTAAAATTCGATTAAGTTTGGCTGGGTTTTCAGGAGGTTTTTAGATGGGTTTACATAGTAAAACCCACCCGTTTTTTGTGTATTAACCCTGAATTTGGATCCGAAGTTTGACGTTGAAGCCGATTACAGCAGCAGTAGTAATATTCGTATGTCCAAATCAAATGCCCAATATTGGTCAATGGTGATGTTTAGTAACTTCAGTATAATTAACAACTAATTCACTTTTGTAGTTGATTAAAACTAAAACATTTAGATGGAGGGATAAATCAGGTCAATTGCAGTCTGTCAGAGTTGCTTTTCGACTGTGATAGTGAACTTAAATGTATAGGTCTGGATGAAGATGCCTGGGTAGAACTCTGAAGACCCGGGTTTTTAGCCGACCGTATTTTAATAACGGTCGAGCTGTTGTCATGGTTGTCATCCGTCTGTCTGTCCGTCACGGATGTACTGTGCCCAAACGGTGCAAGATAAGGCTTAGGTTGCTATTGATCATTAGTAGGAAGTCGCATATTGGCTTTCAAATTACCTGTAAATCATCGACCTTGGATGACCTTGAAGGCCAGTACTGCAACAGGAACTGTATATGCTGTAGCGTGTCTTCCCGAGCAAGGCGTTTTTATTGTGAGAAATATTTGCAAAACATGTGTTCGATATTTTCCTTGTTTATTTACTCTGTAGCTATTTGTATCACCCGGCGAGATAACCGCGTGCATGGAACAGCAGCTATTTATATCGCTTGGCGAAATGACCACCTGTGATGTCTGTTATAGCGTTCATTGTAGCTTTCAAGACAGTGTTCTGTTGACATAGCGTGCATGGAACTGCGTCACCTCTGAGTCTCTGACAAATCGCTTTCTCTCCGTGACTGGAAGTCGGTCGCTGGGCTTCGGACGTAGGCAGTACTGTCAGCTTTTCCTAGGGATAGCTGGACTTCTTGTTTCAAGATATTGCTGGAGGTTAGTTGAAAGTGACTTGAGTGTTTCAGGTATGGCATCCAGCAACCGTGAAAGATTCTAATTTATGAAGTGAATGTAAAAAGATTGTGTGGTAAGTAGTAAAATACAAAGAAAGTGCTGGGAAAATGGTGATTGCTTCGGTAGAGATTTAATTAGTAGACTAGAAGGTGAAAGACTACGTGTTGTGTTGTGTGCGGTTGACAGGTCGTAACGAGTTAATAGCTCGCTACATCAAGCTGAGAACGGGCAAGATGCGTTCTCGCAAGCAGGTCTCAAGTCACATTCAAGTGATGGCTCGACGCAAAGCCAAGGAAATACAGACACAGCTAAAGGTGAATTATATTATGTATTTTTAATTTCTGTATTCGTATCAGCAGTAACAGGATCATTCATGCCTTTGAGTATGATGTCTGCACAGTGAAGTTTACATGCATACATTGTGCTGGAGACAAAAATGCCTTCATTTGTTGACAGAAATGTTGTAGCTCGTAAAGCAAATGTGTCACCAATTATAATATCACTACTGAGTACTGACTATGCTTATTGTCCCACATACTGGTCTGGCTTGCCTATTATTGCGAATGTTCCAGTCACCTAATTTGAGATTTTTTCACACTGATGTAAGCTTGAATTAGGTGTGACAAACGTTTGTTGATGTAAGTCGAAGTCATGAGTGGGAACAAAGTCGGCTTTTGTTATTGAATATTGAGACATCTGTAACAGCAGCAGCAGTAGCTGGTCCAAGCTTTTTGTGACAAACTTTGATGTGATAAATGATGCCTAGCGTCCCCAAAAATGGGACGCCTAGTTTGAAGGCAAACTATAAAATAATTCAGGCACTAATGGGTTAACCATTGGCACAATGCACAGGACCAGGCATCCAAGGACAGAGCTCTGCAAGCTTTGTCGTCAATGTCTTCGGCACAGATAGTCTCGGCGACTGCAGTGCAGCCAGTCCATGGCTCAGCAAACTGCAGTGTTAGATCCGTCCTTCCATCAGTTCTCTATCCACACATGTCCCCACTTGGTGCCACACAGTACCCGGCCACCTACGCCAGTAGCGGGCTTGTTGGCCATCAGTCGTTACAGGTAACTGTTTGGTCATGGGTCATGGAGTCCTAGCATTCTAACACTCTCAGATAGGACTTTTGCATGGCTGCACGCGGTTCTGCATTGGCCTGTTCGTCGTTTACTGTGCCATCCACACGCATTGTATGGCACTCAGTTAATCCGCAAGCTGACGTCTACATGTTAAAACATAATCCAAAAAAATATTTTGCGTTTACTCATTGTCCCCAGAATTACAGAACTTCGTGGATCTGTAGTGAAGATTTTGCTTTGTTATTTGAAATATTTATTGCCTGTTTACTGGGTGGCAATTTCTCTCACATATGACACCAAGTTGCACAGACAATTGAGCATTTTATTATTACGTCCTGAGATATTTTGAAGTGCCATGATGTCCCATGGTCTAAGCCATTTTTCCCCACTTAGATGTTACTTTAGCAAATTTGTTTACTGTTTGCTCTCATTTGTTTCATCAGTGTTTATTCCACTATTATTGGATTTAGTGCTTGTCAAATTAACAGGAAATCTTGTTCAAATCTCAAGTAATTGAATTCTTGGATTATTGAGTTCTTAAGATGACTCCCAGCTTGCAGGCTGCGCTGATAACAGTAGAAGGTGATTCAGTCAATGGTGAGGCTGGTTTACTGTTGAAATTACAGACTCTAATAACAAAACATAGTGGATATGCATGTGGTAATTATTTCTGCATGTGAATGGCTGGATTATGCCGATGCATGGAGTGGAACGCAGAACTAACTGATCAGACAGTCGTGGGTTGTTATTAATTCACCGACTAGACACTTAATCTATGGCGGCGGTGAATTGCTAGTGGACAGTCATCGGGCAAACTGTTACTTTCTGTCTACTTCAGATGGCGCTAGCATTATTTGCAAAAGCATTTATCATTACCATTCCTTCTGTCTGGAAGTCACTGTCATATAACTAAGGATCTGCCAAACTTCTCAGCACTATTAAGCCTACTGGTAGTTTAAATGCTGAACTGTTTGGTATTGCCCTAAATGTGAACACTAAGTCTAGTCTCTGCCATTATGCATTGCACCTGTTGATTCATTCGTGACATATGGCACTGTATGAATGTATTTTGATTGCTTTAGAATGATGGATGCTGTCACCATTTGCTATGTCTTTGTTGGCTTTGATTAACTGCTGTACAGTTGGTTCATGAGTGCCATGATGCCATAATTGAGATTGTTTAATAGCATAGCTTTGTAGTGCAGTGCTGCTTGCAGACTAACTTTGTATAGAAATCATAGATAGAAATATTGGCATGCCAGTGGACAGTGGATTTGTCCAATTGGATTGGATTCTATCTAGTCTATACTGGTTATGATTGAGTGCTGAAAATGCAAAGATAATACCTTTATTGGAATACAACTACAACATCAACAGTGGTATATAACAAATATAATAGATTATCGCATGCAGTAACATTGCCATCAGTCAAACAGTAAGAAACTCAAAACACCAATAAGTGAATGACTGTGGAGGGCACGATGACGAGGTAATGCAAGTTTATGAAGAGGAAAAGGGAGTCATTTGTCCGAAACTGCAAGGCATGTCATCAGGGAGATGGAAATGATGATGTGATGAAAGGATGTGGGGAACAAACAGGTCGGTCAGTCAGTCGGTTGCTTTGTTGACATTTAAGCACAAAACTGGATGTTGTGGTTTGCATGTTGTGGATGGTGGGTGGCTGGTAGGACCAAGGCACTCGTGAGTGGGTAGTCCAGAGCATGGCTGCCATGTCCTCAGCACAGATTGTCTCGGCAACTGCACTGCATCCTAAGATATCAAGGTCCGCCACTGGCCTCGCCAACAGCGTCACCATTTCCGTTCTGCAGTCCACACGTAACAGTCGGCTACAGGTTAGCTGTCAACACACCCAGCCCGGCTCACTTCAGTCAACTTGTAAATTTAAGTAGAAGTAGAAAAAGATATGCCAGTCTATTGCTGACGTATTCTGCAGCCATCCACCTGCAGCTGTGGAGCCTTGTCCCTTCCTTTCATCTTTGACCTGAGCTGAAAATTTATGCTGATAAATTCTATATTAGAGAACGTTTATACTAATTTTGCTTTTTTGCCTTTCCAGTTTCATCTTAGAAGGGGCCTATGTGGGACAGAGAGATGGGCAGGTAAGACCTGTATTGTACCCACTAGGACGGCCTCACTAAAAGTATTTACTGACAATAAGATATACTATTTAGTGCATGTGCTTGCTCGGCTAATTGGCTGTGATTAATTCCTTTGGTGACTGTCGTGTAATCTTTCACAACTAAACAGCATGAAACCTTCTGCAGTTCTGTTGCAAGTGATCTCTCACATTAGTTTTTGCGCATTTTGTACAAATGCTATTTTGCCGATACTTTCAGTTTAGTATGTTGCAGTTACGTGTGTGTTCAAGATAGTAGCAGTGGTAAAGTTGTATTTTTTGTTTTATATTTAATTTTGGATTATTTTTAATAGTTTTATTGAGAATAAATTTTAATTTTTTGTTTATTTTAAGATGTAAATATCAATTGTATTGCAGTATTAATTGTTGAAATCTGCTGTTATGTTTTATAGACTTTGTTGAATAATTAACATCGAATACATGACTGTTGTCATGGTGTTTCGTAATCAGTTGATAGTGAAAAAATAATGACTTTTTCTAAATATTTGATATTACTCTGATTGAAAAACTTGAACTGATTTGTTACATTTGTTGCCCATAAGAGAAATATTGTGTATGTATTGCAGTCATGGTCATCCAATGCTGTCAGTCAAGAGTAAGTATATTTAATATTCTGTATTTGCTTGGGGTCATATCGGTCACTTTGTGCTAAATCGATGCAGATGGAATAATCCTTTGATAACATATTGCATTGTTTTGTTTGCTGTTAATCTGTATTAACATTTGCTCCAACTTTTTAGCCAAACTTTGAAATGCTAAGTAAGCAAGTAGTAAGTAACAAACTAAACTCAAAAAAACGTCCAGTACGCAGATAGCTGCTGTGGTACATTGTTGTATTGAGCCGGTTTAATTTGTTCCATTTGTGGTATGGCTTTTTACGTGTGAGAGATAGCATAGCTATAGTGCTTATTAGCTATGGTGATTCTGTCTTGATGTCTTGGCGTCTTGGTGTCTGTCACATCCCGGTACCGTTGCAAGCTGAGATGAGATAGAGACTTCAGGTTTTCACCATATGATAGAAAATTGTCTCTAGTATTTTGTGACAAAATTTCATGTTGTGAAATTAATTTTTAACATATTTATTCAAAAAATTTCAAAAAATTACAATAGTGCCTATGGGAAAAATGAAACAATTATTTAAACAGTCATAACGTTAGCTGTGTATAAGATAGTCTTAATTTTTGGTTCTAGGGTATGGTTTTCGGGGATGGCCAATCAAACAGTGTCATTCAAATTTATCCTGGACTCTCCCTGCTTGCCATGGCAACAAAATTTGGGACAAAATGGGCTATAACTCGGCTTCTGCTAGAGACATTTGCGAGATCTTTGCATCTATTGGGGGTTTTTCGGGGTTGTGCCATCGAATGCTGCCAATGAAATTAGCTGCAAACAGGAACTGCCATGAGCTCTTGCGCATCTCATGAGCATTAGCTCAGATTTCTTGTTAGTTACAGTTAGTTGTTTTACAAAAATATGATCGTGTTATGGTTGAGAACCGGAAAAATGACCCAACGTTTGGCTTTTTGCTTTTCCTGTGTGTAACGAAGTTACTACTGCTGCTGCTGCTGCTGTGTTGTAGCATAAAGCCTGTATACGGCATTTCATCGAGTTGCCTTGGCTCCACAGCAGACAAGTCCAATGCGACAACTGAAATTCACCCGGCGTGGGTTGGTCGAAGCATTGCAGGTCCTCAGCTGAGAATGGTTGAGTTCTCCGCGTTCTTGGAGCAGCAACTTCACCCAGACACTGACTCAGTAATTATTATATTGCTTGCTGCTGGCTTTTTATTAATTAGATTGGCTGCTAGTACTGGCTTGCTCTGTTTTTCTTGTGTATTAAAGTTTAGGACTTGCTCTACTGAAGGTATAAGTTTTGCAGCGATGCATCTACATTCTACGTTCTGTCTGTTTTTTATTCGGACACCAACTTTGTATTGGACTTGTGGTTTTCTGCTACTGGCAACCGGTTTATAGCAGGAATTTTTTTAATTGAAATATGCACTTTGTGTGGAAGGACAACATGCGTGAAAATGTGTCAAATTTGTCTCATTATTTGCTGGACTGTGCAGCTTATGTGCGGCATAAGTGACAAAACAAAATGCAGAAAAACATTGCTGAAAAATATGTAAATACACAGAGGTATTTTTACAATATGATTGCATATGTGCATTATGCGTGTGAAGATATGGCCAGACTGCTAGATGTTTGGCCGAATATTCTTCACAAGTTTGCATGCATGTTTCATTTTGTAGTTGACGTAGTTGACGTGTATTGCACATAGTACAGAACAGCTATGGTTGTTGTTTGTGTCCATGCCTCGCAGTACAACAAGCATCTATTTGTCCACATTGGCAGCAACGTCAGCTATGCAGATCCACAACTGGAGGTTTAATTACATTCTTATTAGAGCTGTCAAATTAACGCATTAATTAACACATTAATGTGTTAAGAAATTAACGCGCGTTAAAAAATTAACGCACATACATCAATTTAGTTTAATTTACTAAATTCTGTGAAGCATAAGTTCCAATATTCTGTTAAGCTGCGGTTATTTGACAATCGAATGAATTCAAGTAGCTAAACTGTAGTTGCCATTCTATCACTACTGTAAATAAATAATTATTACAACAACATTGTAATCGATTTCTATGCTAGTTATGACGTCGGTTATTGTTGATTATATGTTTAACAAGAAACTAGAGCTAATATTTACGAGACGCGTGAAAGCCTGTAGCAGTTGCTGTTCGCAAACTGTCAGTCTATTGCCAGCCATTTCATTGCAGTTTATTCTTAGAGTGTGGCTGCAGCTGAAAATCATGAAAATCAATAAAAAACCCCTTATTTTGAAAGTTCAGGGTCTTTCAAAGTCGTTGATATTGATACGACTGGAACGCTCATCACTGGTGCTTGTTGTGATAGGCAGCATGCCCATGCCCATCTGCAACTGTTTTCACTAAAGACTGGCCAGCAACGGTAAAATAACAACTTTTGCAGGGGTACCACTGTACAGCTCTTTGATGCCCTCATGCGCAGGTTTCCTTGAACCTAGAAAGTTGAGACTTGGACCATCGAAATCTACGTTCAATGCTGAAAATTTCATATGCAGCTTCTCCATGTCTTGTCTCAATTGATTTTGGCGCAGTTCACTCTTCAAATGTGTCTCATAGCCGGAAATCACCAAAAAATCCATAAAACCCCCTATTTTGGCGTTCAAGGTCATCCAAGGTCATTGAATTCAGTGGCAGTTGAGAGCCAATGTGAGACTTCCTATTAGTGATTGATAGTAACCTATGCCCAATTTCACCTCGTTATTGAAATACAGCGACCTTATTGGCTAAAACTTGCAAATTTTTCCTATTACCCTTTCATTTAGCACCCTTGTTCAGGGTGACCCTTTCTGAATTTATGAAAAAGCTTTATGGTTCCTGAAACTAGAGTCTTCCAGGCAGCCGACGGTGAAGATTTGTTGATCCTAGCTTGCATTGCTTTTGACTGATCTACCCGTGTGACGGACGGATGGACGAACAGACAGAATTGCGATGGCTGAGATGTGCTGAAGCAGTCTAGCTGCTTTCATGCGTAAAAAATGTTTCTATCTTTTTATGTTCTACAAATGGGGCCCCCAAACGTCGCGGGGCCTAGGGGTAACTTACTCCCCTTTATTCCCTCTCTCGATGAGCCTGGGTGCATTAATAACACGTTAATTATGCGTTAAAAATTAATGCAATGCGTTAGAAATATTGACTCTTTGACAGCTCTGATTCTTATGTCATTCTTACCACTAGTTTGACGTATGTGCATTTATTGGTTACTGTAAGCTATCGTTTTACTTTGAATGACAAACATGCATTGCTGGCAAATTTATGGAAAAGTTGTGAAAGATTAAAGCTTGTCTGGATGGCATTGAATAATGACATATATTGAAGTAAACTTGTTGATTTTTGTAGGCTGTGGATATCCGACAGATAGCTGACAAATTCCCCAACAAACGAGGTGGTTTGAAGGAACTGTATGACAAAGGACCACAGTCATCATTTTTTCTCGTCAAATTTTGGGTAGATATTGTTGCCTTTATTACAGGATTTTTCTTTGAAAACTGTTACTTATTTGTGGCGATATCTGCATTTGGTATCTGTTACTACCAGTAGACTGAGTAAATGTTTGTTGAGTGTTCACCTGCATCTGTTTGACTGTTTCTTCCCAGCAAACTGGCAAAGTCTAGAATTGAGGAAGCTTTAACGACTTAGCTGTATGAAGCTGACAGAGAAACTGGAAAGTGTCAAAGAGTCTCACGCAATGGCAAAAATGATGACGGAGCACTAAGTTGCGGTGTGAAGCATACATTGCTAGATTTCCACTAAACTATTTCCATTGGTGCATCTTGAATCAAAGATGAACTTCTTATATTTTGCGGTCAAACGTTGATAGTCGTCGAGACAAACATTTACATTGCTGTAGCTTTGTGTGTTGTCTGCATAACTCTTGTATCTGTTTATGTTATGAGGGTCGTTTGATAAATAAGTTTACAAATTGGCGCCATTACATTATTTTTAAAATAAGAAAAATGCGAAATATGCATTTTGTTAGGACTTTGATTCTGAACATTCGTGACAATTTTTTGATGCTGACATCGTTATTGTGACGTCATATGTTAATAGAACACAGTCTATTTGAGTATTATTTTCTCCACCAGTAATCTAACGTAACTCACAAGTGACAACCAGCATAAGAGTGAAAAAACGAATAACCTTAATAAGTTAATGTCACTTCTTTAACTGGTAAACATTAATGTTTCATTTTTCAACATATTGTCCATGTTTGTTCAAATATTTGTTTTATCTGTCAACAAGTTTCTGAATGCCCGATGCAAAGAGCAATGTTGGCTGCTGTTTACGCCATTGAAAGAACGACTGATTGCACCTCGGCAATTTCCACCCACCTAACATTTTCTTACACCAGATTTGTACTGTTGGCTTCGTAAAACACTTGTCGCAATTCACTGCATGCATCCCAGAGTGAATATGATTTGTATTAAGTTTTTTTGCCTACAAAAAAAAACAGAATAACAGTACGTTGTTTGGTATGGGACAATTTCAGTGCAAACGTCGCCATATTCAATGTTTATAAATAATGTCACAGTGACGTCATCTTCATAAAACTCACAACTTGTATGCAAAATTAAATTTTCTACAAAACATATTTTTTATTTTTTTATTTTTTAAGAATTACTGAAATAGCGCCGTTTTGTAAACTTATTTGTCAAACGACCCTCGTATGTGAGTAATATTGGTTGTGACAGGCGGACATTAACGTAAGTGTACAGAATGAAGCTGGCAACTTCTATGGTGTTTCGTGCCTGTAAGTATAGTATAAGTATGCATAGTAAAGTAAAACGCTGTGCTTTGCTGCAGTTGATGTTGTGCGTTATTACTGTTGTTAGATCTGTACAACTGAGTATTCAAATTTAGTTGAATAGTGGCTCAAAGGTTACCCTGTTGAGTATTAAATGCATGTGCAAGTTTCGTATTTGGTAGTGATGCATTTTGTGAGTGTGACTTAATGACGTGAATGAAAATGTCTGCAACTTTCCATCTATATTAGCAGCAGATTTTTAGCCATTCATTCAGTCAGTAGTTGAATTTGTCATTACACTGTACACTGTGTCTCAAAAAAACATCCCTGACATTTTTGGCTGTAACTTGAAAAACAGTTATCAGATTTTGATAATTTTTGGTACGAATATTCCTGACACAACTTGCCATCAGATGACCATTCAGTTTTCCTCCTCATCCAGCATTTGTTTCTGCACTACCTGGGGAAAACACAACCAGCAAAATATCACTTTTTTATCCAATGTAATATGATTGCTTAATTATCATAATGCGTAAAAACACATTTTGTTCACATTTCTGACACTTTGGCTGACATTTCATCCAGTTGTCCATTTTTCAACTGCCTGCAGTAAAATTGCTTGAAGTGTTTGCCCACTATGCGAACACAGGCACGGAGACGCTTTCTCCATTCATTGACAGTAGTATCGATAAAGTTCTGCTCCAGACCAATGCAGGCTGTACCAGTCGCTTCTTGACTCTTCAAACATTCCTAAACTTCATTTGGTAGACACACTGCTGCATGACAGTCAAACCTTGTAATAGACCAGCTGTTGGATAGATGGAATTTATTGGCGATTTTTTTCAATTCATTTTAACACATTATGCTTGGTCTGCTTTTCCACAGGTAGTGCAAAAACAGACGTTGGGTAAGATGGAAACTAAAACACTTATTTAATAGTCAGTTGTGTCAGAAATAATTCTGCCAAAAATTATTAAAATGTGCTGATTTTTCTTCAAGTTACAATCGATAATGTCGGGGATGTTTTTTTTCATGTTTTCTGTTTATTTCAACACATATTTCGCTTGATCTGCTTTCCCTAGGTAGTGCAGAAGCATACATTGGGTGAGGTGGGAAACTGAACAGTCATTTGATTGCAAGTTGTGTCAGGAATATTCTTACCAAAAATTATCGTAGTCTGATAATTGGTTTTCAAGTTACAGTCAAAAATGTCGGAGATGTTTTTTTTAGACACAGTGTAGTTATCGTGTTGATTGTGTTGAGGTTTGAGAGTACATCTGATATGACAATTCAGTGCTCTACCAAAGTCTGCTCATTCGGCAAACAAGTCGTCGAGAAAGTCGAGGTCAGTCAGAAAGTATTAACAAGTCGTAATATTTTTGTGCTTATGTGATTTAGTTACACAAAATTGTACATCTTTGTGAAATATTTGCACATAATCAGTCAATAGTCGTTAGTTCAGAAAATTGTTTTTAGCAGAATCCAAAGAAAGTAATTCATGTACGCCGTATGGTAATACCGATTAATATATTTGCTCTACTGTTTTGATCACATAGCGTTTGCTTGCACTGTGCATCAGCATCATTGTCAGTGTAGTTTTTCAACGTTAAACCAAAGTTTACACGGTCATGTTTTATTTTTGCTAAATTGCTGCAATTTTGCACTTACATTTTATTGATATCATTAGTTACTGTTCACATTATTGTGGTCTGTTATTTGTGAGTATGCTATTAACATACTGCTGTTACTCATGCTATGTACTATGTAGCAGTCGAACACTGTTTGATGGTGGTGTTCGATGCGCACAGACGGAGTACAGTCATGTAGAGAACGGTCGTTATGTCTACCGAATCCACCGATCTCCGATGTGTGAGTACATGATCAACTTTGTACACAAGCTGAAGCAGCTGCCGGAGAAGTACATGATGAACAGTGTGCTTGAGAACTTCACCGTCCTCCAGGTATTTACTTACTTACTGCTCGGTTTTCACGTGCTACAGCAGCACTGGCAGTAGATGATGAACAGCATTCTTGACAGACATGCTAGTTGTACACATTGTACAACGTGGCATATAAAGAAGTCAAGCATGCATGCTTTATGTAGATTAACCAGTGGGAAAGTTTGGGAAAGGATTAGTTTTTCATTGTGTCACTTACCACTGTTTACCATTGTTTCAAGCCTCAAGACATGTCCAGTTAGTCTATAGCCTGTACAGGTTTGGTGTGAAATTTTTTGTGAACTTGTTATATGAGACTTTACGAAGAAGTTATCTAAAGCATGTTTTTCTTAGTGGTGTGGCATAGTTGGTAACACGTTTCGGCTGAAACGAAGTTACTCTACGCCGGGCCCGATTAGTACTGTGATGGGTGACTGCCTGCGGGCAGGTATTTCAAAACCATCTCGGTGCGAAGCCTGCCAGCTAGGTCGACTCAGCCTTCTACCCTCCGAGGGACGGTAAAATGAGTAGTAACTCATTTACATGGGTTACGGAAGGTGGGGACCTTGGTACTGCTGACTGGGTTTGCTTAGCCAGCCGCTGCACCAGCCTGTGTCTGCAGGCTGCACACGATGGCCGTGTGACAGGTGGCTCTGGTTAGTGACGAAAGTGCATTAGAGGCGTGCACATGTTCGCGATGATGCACTATACAAATTGACGATCTTTACCTTTTTACCTTTCTTGAAATCAACTGTTGAATGCTGTGCATCGTGCAAGTGTTTATTGGGTATGGAAGAATGTGCCTGAATTGCAGTAGTTATGATCTAGTCATGGAGCACCAGTGTCTTGTGTTAAAACAACAACTGCTGCCTGTGTGTACCTGGCAGGTTGTCGTAAATCGTGATACAAATGAGACACTGCTGTGCATCGCATACGTATTCGAAGTCTCAACGAGCGAACATGGCGCACAGCATCACATTTATCGACTTGTTCGAGACTGAGACCAGTTTGTCTATAGGCAGTGTACATTTCCATTGTAGATCAGTGTCAAACGTCACAACGACAGAGACTGTCTTGTCCAGTGTGACAACAAATCTGTTATTGCCAACCAATGGACAGTATTGCTGCCGTTGTCGACTTACTGGTCAACTAGTCATCAACTGTTTGGTCCACTAGTCAACTTAATTATCCTGGCAGACAAAATTCCATGAAGTGTGAAAAAACACTTTGCAATTACGATCATCAAGCCATTTCCTTATAGAGTTTTACAGCAGTGTTATTGTTTCAGCTTTTATCTTTAAAGATGAGCAACTTTTCTGTATGGCATAAAAAAAACAAAATGATGAATTTGATATTAACACATTGACTCGGTGTTACTGCTTAAATTTGAAATGTCCGCATATCACTATATAGTTACAATAACTGTAGACAATAAGTAGTGCCACTGCTATCGACTTGTCAAATAGTCGATGAAATATTTGACAAGTCGATAGACTGTTTTCAAATTTTTTCTAGTTTACTATTAGTCCACTAATTTTGTTAATCGACTCAACGGCAGCATTAATGGACAAACAGTGTTGGCGTCATTGACAATCAGTATACTGTGCCCGCCATGATCTTTATTCTTTGTTTATTTGAGCTGTTTTCAGCCGAATCATGTGATGATCTGTTAGCCAGCGCTTGTCTGCATTGACTTTAGATGCCGTCGTGTAACTATGACAGTGCAGTTATTATGCAAGTGTTGGGTTCTGCTGTCTGCTGTGAACTGTACGTAGACAATGTGAGTATTCATAGTGTGCATGCATTCTGTTATGACGTTGTTGTACATTACAGCTTTGAGTTAGTCATGTTTGGCTCAGTCGTTAACCTCTGCTGGTAGAAGGTGAATTTTTCACCTGTATGTGTTTGTCTTTTCTGTTTGTGAGATTACTCATAACGTTGTGTATGGATCTGATAACAGTTACTGTGGCATGTTCTAACGATGTGCTGAGATTCTGCATCACTGTGGGTGGTGATTAGGTTTCAGAGTTGGGTCCATAAACGATAAACGTCGGCAGAGGTTTCTAGTTCTAGGCAAGGTGATGTGCTGCGTATTAGGCTATTCCATTTGTCAAGTCATCTGTGGCATCAAAACATGACATCTTCTAGTCAGAATGATTCTGTCACTGCTTCATTAACGTCTTGCCTCATAGCTGGGAGTTTTCGTTGGGGTTTTATGCATTTCAGTATCTTTCGGTGATGAGTCAATAGTCATTTATTTCCTGTCATTTATCTGTGTATTCCAGTTCAGTTGCCTGCTACTTGTGAATTGTAAAGGAAATTGTTAGTATCTCTGATTAGAAATGTTTGCTAAGTATTAAATTTTGCAGCAGTTGTTTACATAATCGAGTCAAGAATTGCATCGTCATTACTTAGTAGTTAATAAGATAGTCGTAATATTATTATTATTGTTATTATATATTATTATTATGTATTATTATTATCGTATACATATGAAATGTCAAACAACACTGAAATTTACTGTTACAGTAATTTCAGATACATATTACGCAGTTATTTATGGTCTTGCGGCACATTGTTTTTCAGTGAAACTGAGATATACAAGCGATATGTTGTGTAGACTTACGTGGCCAGTATAGTACAGCAGTTTGTGTAGTTCTGCCATTCCACATAGCTCACTGTTAGAAGTTACAGTATGTATTTTCCAGTCATTTGTACCACGTAGTCAAGGAGTCACATTTGTTGTATGCTGTTTGCTTGCTAGGATGATTGATTTTATTGTGAATTTTGTTAGAATCTCTAACTGCACTTGCTTGGTATCAGAATTGATTTGTCGTGTGTGTTGTAATAGGCCATGAACTAATCATTCGTCTCTGGCTGTGCATGGCAGTCCATTCTTGTGTTAGCACTGGTGACAAATCAGCATTAGTTTCTCATAATCCTTCTCCTCTGCCTTTAGTTGATATGGTCATAGAAGGTGTAGATGTATAAGGTAATATGCAATGATATTAGTACTGAATATTTATGAACACAACAAGTTACACACTCACTATTTAAAGGCCCTTCTCTTAATGCATTGCATTGTTCCAATAATTCCCATTCTCTTTATTGCTATTTACCATTATAAGCAGTAGTAATAAATTATGGTTGGTAGTATATTTTTAGAGGTATTTTTCTTTTAAAGTAATGCTGTGGACAGGTAGTCATTGTTGCCCTCGTAGTGCTTGACTGATGAGAGAGATACTAGGCATTTTTACCAGGCCAGTGTTATATGCCCATTTCCCTGATGATTTTTTCAGGCATTTCAGGATGCAGCTGCTGAAGTTGGTGGAATTTCTTACCCAACAGAACAGAAGGCAAGACTGTCTTGTTGACTTTTGGCTGATAGTCTGTTATTTTTCACCGGGAAGTAAGACTGTGCTTACATGTGCTTACAAGTATTGCAAAAACCTGTAAAAATATTTTAGCTTGTTGCAGACTTGGTGAATGTCTATGCGCAAAATTTGTAACTCACACCAAAACATCCATGTCATATTGGCAGAATCGGAAGCAGTGGTGGGTAAACCACGGTTTGCATGTGCGTGTAAAATGTTTTAACATTTTTGCATTCTAAAACGTCACGCGTGAACACAGCCTTAGCCCTCAGCAGGTGCCCCATAGTGTGAACAGGCTGATCATTTCTGTGTATTGTTATGCTCATTGTTGTACTGTGTACGTGCGTTGTTAATGTTTATTTGTTACACGTTTGAGTCCTTCTTGTTATCATGCTGCGTGTTTGATGTGTAGAAATGTAAAGCTGAAATATTTTGTCATTTGCGTTTGTATCTCACGTTATCACACTCGGTTTTCTGCCAGATCATGATTGGTTTCTGAAATCATGCGTTACGTGTCATTAATGTACTTTGCTTATTTGGTCAGTTCATTTATTCTCTAGGTTTATTTTCAGTGTCTGTCATTAATGCGTAAAATAGAGATTATCTGAAAATGTTCTATGTGGTGACAGCTCAGGATACGTGTGGAATTTCTAGGTCTGCAATATGCATTTGGTTTTACATGCTTTTGTTGTTGAATTCCTATTGATGGTTAATGCTTTTGCAGTTTTACTTTTAAAAGCATATTTAAATCATTAACGATTTAAGTGTAATTTGAAACTACAGTTGTGGTAGATATTCAGAACGTTAGTATGTGCCAATGTATGTTTTATGCCAGCTGCAGACCGAACAGGGATTGTGTGTTACTGCAGACTGTTTTTAGATAAAACTGTGCTGATTTTAACGGTAATATATTTAATATATAATGATGTTTTTTCAATGTTATAGAAGCTGAATAGTAATACTACTCTCATTTAAATGCGGTGCAATTTTGTCTAAATTCTGTTTGTTAATACTGACTACACACACACAGTACAGAAACTTGTGCAAGAATTTTGGACAGGGCAACTTGCACAAGAAACTTGCACGTCTGACATGGCTTATTCTTCCTATGCTGCATGTGCGTCTATAGGCTGTCTTGTTTTCACATCATACAGTAGTCCGTTTGTCCGTCAACCTGTAATGCTGTTTCTGCGATCTCGTGTATTGCTGCATTTTCACTAAACTTTTGCAAGTGGTGCTGGTTCATTTTGGGCCAGTCGTTAAGCTGTAAGCTTAAAGGTCTGGCCCTTTGCTATGATATGTCTGTCTGTCAGTCACGCATGTATTTTGGTAGTTTTTACCAGAAAACTTTTTACATGAATAATTTTCTGTAAAATTGCAGTGATCCAGTGCAAGGGGAACATTTTCAAATTTGGGGTTCAATGGAGGAGGGTTGGAAAAATGTGTGTTTCTTAACCGAAAAATGGTTGTATATTGGAAACAGTGAGTGATAGGGCCAAGGTTCCTATTGAGCACTAATAGGAAGTTGCATAAGTCCGTTCACATGACACAAAAATCATTTGCTGGCTTTCCAATATACGTGTATGGTCGACTCTCCCTAGCGAAAGCTGGGCTTTTTGTTAGACAAAGATGAAATTCTTTATTTTTGGTCAAAACGTCAAAAATTTGATACAAGGACTGATATGAGTAGGCTCCAAAGGATTTCATTTCTGATGAAAAACTGACGAAATGACGAAAACTGGTGGTCATGACGAAAATATTGATTTTTGATGAATTTTGACAAAATTTGCTAAATTATTACTTTTTGACAAACGAAAAATGGCATTTTTGGCGGTAAAATTTTTTTAAGCCTATTTATCATAAAAAGCACTCAATTTCGGATGATGAAAAATGGTGAAATTCGGAATTTGTGGCAAAGTTTCTGACAAAGTTTGCACATTCTGACAAACGAAAAGATAACTGGAAATGAAAAGCCTTGAAACTGTTTTGGCAAGACTTTATAGAATTAGCTAACAACAATTACAGTTATGCACTGCTAAAAAAAGTCTTGTTTTGGATGGCGTAATTCGGGATTTCTGGTAAAATTTTTGACAAAATTTACACTTTTTGACGAATGAAAAATGGCATTTTTGGTGGCAAAATCCTTTGGAGCCTAGGTATGAGAAACTGCATAATTTTTGTACAAGTTTTTTGCTGTGTCTCATTAGTGTAATAGTTTGAAGTGTGAAATGACGTGTCGGATGTAAAAGCGTCCTTATCAGCTGCTAAGTGACCACCACCATTGTCGATGCCAATAGCTCTGGTTGTTCATTTTTTTAGGCAGATAGATCTTGTTAATAGTTGTAAGCATTTTGCTAGTAGTGCCGCTGTGGCTGAAATTGTGTGAAGTTGCTCCATCGTTGAACGTAGTTGTCGTCGCTGCTCGCTGTCATTTGCCGAGTGCTTGTTACTAGTAATGTACATGTACATGTAGTAGTTTACGCTGAGTACATTGTCCAAGATGCGGCCTTGTTCTGTTGATATGGTATCAGTGTGCTGTTGTCAGACCTCTCGACAGTTTCTGTAGCTGTTTGCATTTACCCTGTGCAGCTGTGATCTGTTTTTAAGCCGTGTGGTCACGCTGTAGAATGGAAACATGTTTGTCAGAATTACATGCACCTGTATTGAGTCTTGTTTTGCACGTTATCATCTGCAGTCATGCTGAATGTTTTGTAGCATAAAACATTTGTGCAAATGTCTCGTATTATCTTCAAGTCATTTCTGCAAATATTTCCAAGTACGACATTTGTGCAACCGCTTCAGATGTCATTACATGTGAAATAAGGCACTGAACAGTTTGGCATTCAGTATTTTTGCATTTTTTGTTGTTGTTTAGCCACAGCCAAAGAGGCCACTAAGGTATTTAGCCCACAATTCTGCAGTGAAAGGATACATTTTGACAACATTTTATTTGTTTTCACCACTGTTATGTGATGCCAGGGGAATTATGTTTTTGGAATTATGTTTTTAGTTTCATGTAATCTGTTCATGCTGTGTCAGTCCATCCCTGACTGGTTTGCATGGAATTTTCACCAAATTCTGCCACTTCTTTCAGACATGGAGGAACTTCAAGTGTTTGGGGTTCAAAAGGTAAAGTATCAGGCTATATATGCTTGAAACCATCCGAGGTATTATTTTCTGAAACTGCGATTCTGAAAGTACAGTGTTTAGTTTTTGTTTTGAAAGGTTTCATTGTTTGTTTTTTTATACAAAAAGAATTTATTCCGTGACTGATCACAGCTTTTTGAGACTAAACAGTATTGAGCAGAGTACTGTTTGATTTACGAATCACATGGACTAACTTTTGAGTCAGTTATATTGTCCATATTTACAGATTACAGGCTTTTTGATTAGTAACTTAGATCACCATTTTTTCCAAATCAGTAGTGATGCAGTTTTTTGTCACTTAGTACTGAAATTGTTATACAGTATATTTTGTCATTTAAACCTAATGACAAAGGCATGTAGTCTGTTAATAATGCTAAGAATAATAATGACCGAGTGTTGTTGTCTGCGTGGCTAACTGTGTGACTGTTAGATTTTCGTCATATCTGCTCAGTTGTCAAGTTAAAACTACTGCTGCTGTGATCTCTGTCTACTTAATTATCTACACTGTGTCTCAAAAAACGACCCACTTTGTGAATGTCCATATCTTTATCAAATATTGACCGATTTCTAAAAATTCTATCATTGGCACACTTTGTGGACAAGTAGCAGTAGTGCAGTGGGATTTTTTGGGGCTTTCAACAAAACATATCTACTGCTGTCATTGGCAATGCACATAAACGACTGAAAGATGTTGCCACTAGCCTAGATGCGTTTTGAGAGCCGTAAATGGGTCATAATGCGTTTTCGGCCCCCGCTCGCTATACAGGGAGATTACAGCGCTTCCTCAGACCCTTGACTGGATTTAGGGATAAAATGGGTGCGGAATGGAAGGAAGCGAAACAGCTGTCAGCGGTGCATTTTTGTCTGTCTCGAGAGACAAAGATGAACTTGTTGCGTTTGGGGTTGACCCCCGAGCAGAAATTTTGGCCACTGCCTTGGAGTGGTCGAGACTGTGTCGAGATTGGTTGGTTGATGTCAGACACTGATCAGCTGCAGCAGCCAGTCACGTGTTGATAATAGATTATTAGTCAGTATTTTTGCACAGTTTCGTTGTTACGGTGACGCTTGCAAGCGTACTGACAGAAAGAAACGTTTGCACGCAAATGTCTTTCGTTGTTGTTTGACTGCTTGGATACTGCTGATACAAAGTACGGATGCATTGTTGCAGATAAAATTGGCACAGTTTTGTTGGCACTTATTTTTCATAGACGCCGACTTGTACAAATCACTGTGAGGGGAGCTTCCGTCCACTTATCTTTCTCTTTATCTGGCCCTCCTTCCCTTTTCGCTGTCCTTTATTTCCCTTTCCAGGTTCTTTCCTTTCTTACTCTAACCTCGCCATTTTTTCTCTTCCCTTCACCGCCCTATAAGCTTAACTTCCTTTTTCCCACCCATAAATTCAGGCGCTGAGACGGTCCATTGGTCCATTCTAGGCGACTTGTCCCCAAAATGCCAAAATTGTTAGGAATCAAACGCCTGTTGGGCGTCGCCCTCCCCCACTCCCAAACTTTAGGGTCGTGGCGTCGATAGGTGTTTTTGTGCATCGGCCGCTGAACGCGTTGCGTTTAACGTCTGTTCGTCCGTCTGTCCGTCCGCAGTGTTTGCAGATGCTGCTGGATTTTCTCCAAACATTCCCCACTTCATTAGGTTTGGTATTCTCGTTCTCACTGTAACTTTCAAAATAATGCTGTGCAGCTGAAATGCTGAACACTGCTGCTCGGTGTGAGTTCGGCATCTGCAAATTGAATTTTTTGAACATTTTATAACATTTATTGGGTCTAACACAGCAACTCAGTATGCGGTATATATAGTCTGCCAGAGCGACGTAGGTAACGTCAGAATGTGACTTGTGCTAAGTAACAATTTTTTAAAAAATCTACAACGTGGTAGGGTAATCTTCAATGTAATAGATAATGATATCGGGGGTTGAACAGATTTGCAACGACATTTCTGTTCAAAGGCTGACAAACTGTCAAACTGAAGATTTTCATGTCGCTAATACTTAATTAATACTACTTATGATGAAAATAATAAAATTGCTAGTGATTAGTTACACAGTCTCAGAACAACGCCGGGTGAATCAGTTACTTTTTTAGTTGGAGAATAGAACAGTAACATATTCAAGCCGACCAATCTCAGCTTGCAGGCTGTGATTAACACAAAGTATCTGACAGCATTGACAACCAGCAGATTACGAAGAAAAATGCCATTGGTAATAAAATATCAGGTAACAAACTACAACAGCGTGCCATTTTCACTTAATCTGACATAGCCTATGTAGAGCGAGCATAGTTCAAACATACTATACAGTTTTAAAAAGATTTCGTGACGCAAAAAGCTGACGCTTTCATTATTAAGTCAACATCGACTGGTCCATTTTTGCCAACAATGAACAGAAATCTGTATAATTTGACATACATAAGTTGGGCACTTTCAAGTGCCACTTTGGCTTTCCTGATGCGCACCAAATGACTACGTTTTACCCAGTTTTTATTTGTACGTGTACTTTGAAGTGTTTGTATTCTTGAAATTAGATAATTTTGAATAAAATGTGTACGTTATCTACGTGCGGTAAAAAAACACTGCAATATTAAGGGTAAACGCAAAATTACCCAGCAAAGAAGAAATCAACAGCCACTTTTGTTAGGCCCTTCTGTCAGTATCTGCACGATTTTTCCCCTCACCCTTCCCCTTGCCCGATTTAAGTATCACAGACAGTACGCCTAAGGGAAAGTGAGAGACTAAATGGAGCTCAGGCGATCTTCTTCACTAAAGCGTGGTATGCAAATTGGAACCGCACTTTCCGCATTCAAGTGAACATAACGTGACTCCCAAAAAACGCGCATCGATCAGTCAATCAATCAAACACACAAACAGGAATTTTCAAAGTGTCCTAAGCAATAAAAACTAGTCCACTCCAGGAAATACTCCGGAAAAGCATTTCAAAACACGACCAGCATGCAGCTATACAGCGCTGTGCATAACAGCAGTCAACGTGGTCTTCCCACTAGCCTACGCGTAATTGTTCGTAGTGAAAGTGTCACGCTAAGTAAATACGAATGCGAATAAAATTCGCCTCCTTCAACTATAACAAATATCTCGTTAACCTCATTCGTCGGTCTACGTTATGTAATGTCGAACACGACGGTTAATAGCACGTGCCTTGCCTGCTACCGTACAGACGTCGGCTAGAAATACTCAAAATAAATACACGTCATGTGTACAAAGTCTCGGTAGAGTCTTCGATCGCTAGCTCTCAAGTCTTCCGTAGACTAGGTTCACGTCCAGCAGTGCTAAAAAGACAACCAACGATAGGTTTCTAAAGAATTTCACTAGCCTAGCTATAAACGTCGGTTTCCTCCTCTGGGGCCATGGTCTGTCACATGCAAAACAAGAAAATGCCCAAATGTTTTATGCGGCTGTCCTAGTAGTCACCATCACGGGTTCCTTAGGGCAGGAGCAAGGATAATGGGTGTGCTGATTTTCAGTTTCGAAGATCCAATTTCAGTGCTACAGTTAGAAGCACAGGGTTTGCGTAACTAGGCGAACGGCCGCATTATATGTCGACACTGGGTCTGCATCTTCGCTTGTTTTACACGTAATCACGTAACCAGTGGATGTCAAAATGTCGTCGGTCGGTCGGTGCGCTGGGATAGGTTAATGTCGTGTGAAGTATCGGCGAGGCTTCGGTCGAGCGTGGTGTGTCGTCTTCTTGCTGTGATGTCCTACGGTGACAGACTTGGTCTTGGAGCGGTAGCCTGGTGAGCCGCCGCCTGGCATGGCCGTACGTCGCAGACTGCTGATGGGCGTGGCCGGCTGCGCGTCACGTGACGCCAACACGAACGCCGCCGAGAACCCTTTCCAGTTGATCGTGTCATCGGTCTTGAACCGTACCAGCAACTGACGACCGGTTGATATCACCTCCGGCGGAATCTGAACCATTATATCAGCAGTTATGACACTACAATTTACATGTTCGGTAAATTGGGCCTAAACATGCAGCAGGATACCAACGAAAAACTCAGGCATGTAACAAGCATCAGCAAAAATTTACACAACAACCTGCCACAGTACACTGAGTTTGTCATCAATGATCAGATTCGCTTCTGTACTGGGCAGCCGTTGCTGCCTGACACTGCCCGTGGTGGCCTAGGCTATCTCTTTCCTTCTTTGGCCATCCCAAATTCTCAACCAAGTAGATTTATGCCAGGACCACTATATGCCGAGCTGTGCAGGCCTGCATTGCAGACACTCCCGTAGATTGGGGACGAAGGCTGGCCGTCCCAGACGGTCGTGGCTCAGAACAGTGGAGACTGACCTGCGTCCACTGAATATTGGCTTGGCGAGGGCACCGCGATGCACGCAAGACAGAGCAGCATGGCGGCTACTTGTGATAACGGCAAAGTTGACGACAAACTCCTTTAACAAGAAATAAGACCTGAGCACCGCTGAGCACCAAGGCCGTTTTAACACGTGAAATAACAAGAAATATCAGCTAATGCTCATCAGACGCGCGAGAGCCTATAGCAGTTCCTGTTCGCAGGTAATCTTGGTCTATCTCCATCCATTTCGTCGCAGTTCATTCTTTTGCAGCCAAAAATCGCCAAAATATTACTAAAAACTCCTATTTTATGGTTTAAGGTTAATCAAGGTCATCAATTAAGAAGCTCGTCACCAGTGCTTGTTATGTTAAGCAGCATGTCTGTGCTATCTGCAACCATTTTCAAGCTAGACAAGCCAACAGCGGATAAATAACCACTTTTTAGAGGGGTACCCCTCTTTGACACCCGCGTGCGCAGGCTTCCTTGAACCTAGAGGGTCCGGACTTAGATTGCTAAAATCTACATCAATGCTGAAAATTTCGTATGCAGGTTGTCCTGGTCTATCTCTAGCCATTTGGGTGCAATTCACTCTTGAAATGCGTGTCGCAGCCCAAAGTCGAGAAAAATTCACTAAAACTCCCTATTTTGGGAGTTCAAGGTCATTCAAGGTCATCGATGTTGACATTCCTAAGAAGCTCGTCGCCAGTGCTTGTTATGATAAGCAGCATATCTGTGCCTATCAACCATTTGCACGTTAGACGAGCCAATAACGGTAGAGTAACGCCTTTTAAAGGAGTGCCCCTCTTTCTCTCCCCTCGTTCGTGGGGACCCCCTTCACCCAGTGGCATGAAATGTTGTCACAAAATACTACAGACTCTAAGCTATCAAATGGTGAAAACTAAAAGTCTCTATCTCACTTGGGCTTCAATCGGTACCGGGTTGTGACACATACCAAGACAGACACCAAAACAGAATTACCATGGCTAATACACGCTATTGCTACTACGCTAGCTCTCGCGCGTAAAAAGTTGCAAATAAACGTCTCACAATATTTTAACTGCAGACACAGTTTATATTGACATCGTCAAAATATTGCAAGTCACGCTTTGAGTTTGAACTTTCCGAGTATCCCTTTGTTAACAAGAGCAGTGTAGCAGTAGCTGAGTTGACCTGATTGCTGCAGTATCTTCCTATCATCGTCGGCTCATTGTGCATTACGTCGTAGATCTCAACGCTGTCGTACCTACAAATACAATTATTCAGTGATGCAGTCCTCAAGATTCGAGACCTAAGTTTTGGTCTCGAGGTACTTCGAGGGCACAAGATGATGTCTTGATCTTAGTCTTGATACCAAAGTCTTGGTCTAATTGGCTTTGGTCTTGAGAAAAAAAAGTCCTGTTTACATCACTGCAATTATTCACAGCCGGCTTACATTGGTATGCTATCATATACATGGTAGGCCTACAATATGAAGTGTACAACATAGGCCTATGATACGCTAAGAAACTGATTGGTATCCAGTCTATTTGCACAATACACTAAATAACTTAAGTTCCCATATGGGTTAAGATATCCTCGGCCAGTTCTTGGGGCAAATTTGACTCGTGCAAGCAGCACTTAAGATAGCAAGTACCGGACTTTTACTCTTACAAACTTACAATGAGACGACATGATAGGCGCTACAACGTGTAGTTTATTTGTACCCGCAGTCGCGTTCGTCTTCAATCTCGAAGGTGAGGAAGCGGAATCGAACTCGATGACCTTCGTCCTCGGCCAGAATCAGCCACTCGCAATCCTCTTTGTTGTCATAGTTGTTGTCACCGTACTTGGCGTGAGAGAACAGTTGTCCTGCCTTGTTGGACGCTATCAGCGTGCCGCCACACACTACCAATCACACACCATGCACGGGTAAACGCGCTCAGATTAAATCCAATAGGGCCTAAAATACGCTGAAATACGTTACAAATCGCAGGTTTTCTTTTCGACTACGTTAAAGAATTAAATAATTCACGTTAATTTGCAATATTTACAGTATATTTACAGCGCATTACAAACTTTTTTTGTGTTTCTGCGCTATGTGCATTCATTGCATATTGTTATTGTATTACACTGTATCACGTATGTTACATGATTTCTTAAACACGTTCACCTTTTCTCGGTGAAAGTTGCAGATGTAAACCTTTAGAAATACAGTAGGCCTATAACAGTATAATTTCTGAGCAATCCAAAATTGACTAACCCTTCTTCGTCTCTTCTTGACGAATGCAACTACAAACTTTTGTATTTTACTGCAGGCCTACTTTCTACCACTATTGCGCTCTGCATTCTGACACATCGCATAACGAACATGTATGTTATCATAAAGTCTATTGTATCGATGAAAGTTAGCTGAAAGCCGATCACCGCACGCAGTATATACCTGTGGTGTGAGTGATGTCAAAGCCTTTACGTTGTACCGACGCGTCAGTGTAGAAGGTCATGTAAAGTCTGTTGCCGGTGGACACTACAGGGTTGGGCAGTCCGCTGCCGCACAGACGACCAAGCTGACGAGCACTCATGTCATCTCCGTCGAAGATCTCCAGACGGTCGTACGTGCACTCCATGTGCGCCTCCAGCTCAAAGTCATTGAACGTCTGCGCGCAACGATTTGCCTTTAGCATACAGACTGCAGTAGGTACAGCAGATAGCTTAAGAAATTAATTTATAAAGCAGGAACGTCAAAAGAGCAGTCTGAAGCAGTGAGTTTTCTAGTTCTCGGACTGACAGCCGCCGTCCTAGAAAAAACATATAATCGTATTTTCATAAGCCGTACGACCCCGCTACTGGGCGTGTGGGGGTGAGTGTGTACTTCTGCCTGTTTGTCTGTCCGTCTGTGTGTGTATTTAATCGTCCTAACTGGAAAAATTATAAACAGTTTTAATAATTTCCCGGAAAGCAGGGCGTGGCAGGTTTGCTCTGCAGACATATCTGGTGATGCTCTGACCTTGACCTTTGACCTCAAAGCAGTTCACGTTTGTCTCAAGATGCAACAGCGACAAAAGTTTACAGAACATCCGTCAATTGATACCAAAGATATCACGCGAAAATAACATCACGGCCGGGCAGACAGACGGACGACAGCATAAAGTATTAGCACAGACCAGTTTGATGCGGTGTCCTGGCGTGGTGACAAAGTGCCAGACGCAGTCCTTGCGGCTGGGATAGTAGTCCGGCCAGTTAGGACTTGTCACCTCACCAGCCGGCTTTGTCACCTCGTGTTGACAACCGCCTGATCACACAGCATACACAACTCGACTAACAACGCAAACTAAAGCAAACGAAGATGTTGGACCAATGCCGACATTGTATGCGGCCGTCTGCCTAGCTATGTGAACTCGCCATTGCACTGCACAACCATATCCTTAACTCCAACCCTGACCTTTGACGCCATCCTTTGCGTTTGAACGCGTACTTCAACAGTGCATCACTGACATTAACCATTGGATGTCTGCAAATCGGCTGAGCTGAACATGAACATGGACGAAACTGAACCTCTCTGGTCTGGTACGCAGGAGGGTGTTTGTTTTCCTTCCCTGCAGCTTGCTCCTGACACTATTCATCCGTGTCAGCACGTCAGAGTACTGGAAGTTGAGTTCTCAGCCGACCTCAGCCTCGAGAAACACGTCACGAAGGTCAGCGCGACCTGCTTCTACCATCTTAGCTCAGTATGTTTATGCGTCGTTGTCTACACGGAACTACTCCACGGTATCTCGCGGCACACTGCACCCCAGTCTCTGCGACTGCCTCAAGACATCATCTTCGTTCTGCTGCCAGTCATCAGTTTGTTGTGCCGTCTTACCGACTGAGTTTATACGGACGTCGGGCTTTCTCTGTCGCTGGCCCGATAATATAGAACTCACTACCGAGACATCTGCGTGATCCTATTCACACCATAGGCCCTACCTGTTTTTGGACGATTACTTAAGACATTTTTCTTTTCAAAGTACTAATGTGTGCAGCGCATTAAAGGCTTTTGACGTTGATGCACTATATAAATTTACGTTTTACTTTATTTTACTTTTACTTTACTCCACTATTCTATCCATGTACAAATAAGTTAAAGTTTTCTTTTGTTTACTTAAACTGAAGTACATGCTCTGTCTCTCTGTAACTCTTTTATAACAGTTTCTGCACTGATAAAGTACACTTTTCAGTGTATTATAATAAAAGGTTTTATTGCGCAGTAATGGCTGCAGAGTAGTAGTATATTGTTAAGTTTTGTGTTGAACTGTAGACAGATAATGACAATCAGACAGACCTTCCTTGCAGTCATGTCCGTTGTCGTGCAGCGTGTAGCCGCTGTGACAACTGCACCGGTAACTACCAACCGTGTTCTTACACTCGTGCTGGCACCCGCCATTGTTCACAGCACACTCGTCGCGATCTGACAATCAACCAGCACAGCAAGCAGATTAATTTATTAATTGCAACAAAGCGTCGAGTGCGAGAGAAATGAAAACGCATCATACTGCCAGCAAAGACTTTAAACGCTTTCTTTCACAATGTATCTTGTAATCTGTGTAACAATTTCAATCCATTTTAATCTAATCCCACGCCTAGTCAATCTTGCTTTGATTAAGTTACGTTTGTCAACTTCTAATAAACGAACATGACGATGACGACGACAATGATGATGATAATGGCAAAAAATTTCGTCCAGTACAAGTAGCTTTGCCACGTGGAAGCTGACACGAAGTGAAGTTAAGACTGAAAAGTAATGGATATGGAGGCTACAAAACCGTTTGATTCTGGAACACGAGGTAGGCTTAACAAGTAACCGAATAATGAAACTTGCGTTATGCTTATAATATAATATACTATCCGTGAGCAGATTAAGCTACAGCCTACCGGTGAAGAATACCGCTGAGAAGCCTGTCTTCTGAACGGTGTTGTCTGTGGAGAATGTTATTCGTAGTTTGTTGCCGTCGGAAGTGATGGGCTGAGGCAGCGTGGAGCCACAGAACGTGCCGTGTACTTTGCCCGGTCCGTCGCCATCGTCAAAACCACTGCGTAACTCCACCGAGTCGTACTCGCAGTCCTGCTGTAATACCGACGACGACGACCACGTTTAAAGAAGCGTACAAACCGACAGAACTAAACTGAACTGTCAGCGCAGTTCAGTTCATTTCCTTCGCTCGATACGCGCCTTAACGTGCTTACTACAGCCCCAAAACTCTACTTACTTGGATTTGTTGTGGATTTACTGTACTACACTATGCTGATTCACAACAAATCAAAAGTCTGCAGCAAATCCGGAACGAGTTGTACAACAAGCTCATGAAAATATAAAGTCTGCAATAGATCCACAGCATCTTGATATGCCAAGACGTTTCTCAATTTGTTCGCATGTCAACATCTAGTGTTGAACAGAAATCGTTCCGAGGAAGATAAAAGTCTGATCAACGAGAACTTACGTTGTTTCCTTCGAGGTCGAAGTGCGTGAAGTTGACAGTAATCCGGTACTGGGTTGGGGCGACGATCTGCCAGACACAGTTCTTGTTGGACGGGTAGAGCTCTGGGAATGACGGGCTTTGAATAGTGCCGTTAGCGGCGTCGATGTGACCTCCACACGCGTCTTTACAACACACAGTGCACAACGACTTACAACGTGACAGATTGCTGGGTTAGGGGCCAATTAGATTGCTCCTATCTTACTAAAATCTTCTATGTAAAAATGGCTAGGTAACTAACAAAGATTTCCGCAAGTCGCTATAGTCAAAAACAAATCACAGATTTTTTCTGCTTAAAACCTGCTTAGATAACCTATTTTAAGCAGATTTTGAAATAAAAAAATAATGGAATTTGATCATTTAAACAGGTTACCAACAAATAAGACACAGGTTTTACTTATATCTTACACTTTTTCTACTCAAGATCTGAGTAGAAACCTAACAAAAATGGTTTGCAACATTTTTGCAAATGTTTAGAACATGGTTACATGCGAAATAAAGCAGGAAACATTTCTGAAACAATTTTGCAAATGTTTTTGTTGTTTTACAACATACCTTCGCACTGTCGTCCGTCAGAGTGTAGTTCGTATCCAATGCGACATTTGCACTGAAAGCCGCCCAACGTGTTGACGCATTCGTGATGGCAGCCGTGCGCGTCCGTCGCACACTCGTCAAACTCTGCAGCGTATAACAGTGCAGGCCACTTAAAAAACGTGTCATTTTTATTTTTTTAAATAACTCACTGAGACACTGGCCGATTTTAATCGTGAAGAAACTCGACGTAGGCCCTAAATATTGCAGTTTTTCCACCTCACCTTAATACTGTTGCCACACAACCTTGTAAAATGCGGAAGTCGTAGTTTGGCTGCTTACAACAATAAAGACATACTGAGACGGCGTACTACTATTATTTTATGGGTCAATAAATTAATAGGCCCAT
>Ga0209671_1000075_pt1 | contig 41666 bp, 18 predicted proteins | sample WorMetHERISLAND2_2_FD_187401 | JGI IMG/M metagenome (GOLD analysis project Ga0209671, IMG submission 187401) | Marine gutless worms symbiont microbial communities from Max Planck institute for Marine Microbiology, Germany - Olavius geniculatus... | ecosystem: Host-associated > Annelida >...
TCCCTCCCCTCACTTAGCTCCCCTATTTACCCCCTCGCTTTCCCTGTACTCCTCTTTCCCATTCCCTCCCTTTCCTTAGAAAGACCCCTAAAATCCAGCTGGAAAGTCTGGGGGAGCACTGTGAGCTCCTCCAGCGGGTTCTGAGGCGGAGCCGCGGCCAAAATCGACTTTGGTGCATTTGAGCTTTAAAAGATGAGATCTGGTGGCAACAATTTTAATTATCTTCCCGAGAACAAACTGGCCAAATTAGCAAATTTAGTGCAATTTAAACATAATATGATTATGTCTTGTCTGGAAAATTGGGGGAAGCCCCCCCTGCCCTTGTCAACGCCACTGCCGGCAGCAGATCACTAACATACAGTTCACCCTGCCTTCTCTCTGCCTTCTTCACTGCATTAACGAACCGCAGAATTGCTAACAACCCCACTGTTGTCATAAGCTTATAGAACAACTTGGGCTCAATTTCTAAAGGTTCTGAAAATATGCTGATAGAAGACAGTGAAAAATCGACTTTATCAACACTGTTGACTGATGCATCCTGATGCAAGAACCCTGGCAAATATCCACATCTACATGATTCTTATATCACCAGACCCGGGAGTCAATTGGAAACATTTTGCCAATGGCAGTATGGAGGTGGGGAATATCATCGTTCTTTTCACATAGTTGTCTCCAAAAGCGATGCAAAAAAAATTCAGTCAAACCAAAACAGAGATCAGATTCAACAGACTTGTGTCATCTCAGTGTCATTTAATGTCACACATTTAAAAGCCCACAAAGCACTTCATGACGGTATATAATGTTTGCTTTATCTGTCTGAAGATTCCAAAGATATGGTTAGTGAAAGTACTCCTCCTCCGCTGTAAGCACGCTCAGACAGCCTCGTGTATTCCGTCCATTGTCTTCTGTCCTCAGCCTCGTGTGTTGCTTGTGTGAGTGAGAGTCCCATCATCTGGCAATCGTCCAAAATGTTATCAGTCCAGCAGTTCCTCAGTCGTCCTCGGTGTCTGTTTCCATGAACACGACCATATAGAACTGGTCACTAGGTGTGGCCATTGGTAAGGTTGCATTCAAAATTAATGGCGGAAGTATTTAAGCCAGCGGCTTCAGATCCTGTCCACAGTGTCATGCTGGATGATGAGCTGATTCTTAATGTCTGTATTTCTGATGTGAGAGATTCTTGACACACCAAGGATTTTCCGGAGACAACCCATCTTGAATGCTAATAGCTTATTCTTTAGTCTCTCTGTCAGCATACCAGAAATTGTTATTCTCAACCACACACTACAATTTCACCTGCAACATTATTATGTTTCCATACAGGCCCACTAATGAACCCGGTCCACTGTGGCCTGCCTGTGTGCTGCCACCCACATTACCTACAAGGCATGGCTTACTTTGAGCCCATAAAAGCTGAAGCATGATCCAACAATTTAACAAAATAGGCATAAAATTTCTGTCACATCAAAAATAATGCAATAATTAAGACTTCAATTAAATGGCAACAAACATGTGTTAATCTCACAACATAAAAATATGTTTATTCTGAACACCACAAATAACAATGCATTCGGGTTTTATGATTTATGCACTGAAATAAACGAACATAAGATTCCCCTTTTACCACGTTATTTACTCTACGCTCCTATCCCATCAATTTCCCTGCTTTTTTCCTTCCTCCCTTCCATTCACTTCTCCCGCTCTCTTCCATAAATCTTCTTTCCCTTCCCTGCTGTTATGTTCATTCCATAAAAGCAACACATTTAATACTGGAGAGTCAAAATCAGATCAATCACATCTTCAAAAAACATGCACACGACACTCTTTGTCTACAATCATCTCATCTCGACCTACATACAGCCACGCTGCTAATCAACCCATAGTGTAATAAGCTTCTACTGACTACACAGGGACACATGAAGTTGCTGTACTAATACTTAAGACGTAACATGGTAAGCTATCTAAGTGTTAATTAGTCCGTTGAGTAAGCCAGCGCAGTCAATATGTCACCACAAAAAATCGCCTGCAAATTCAGTCATGAAAGCTTCCTCTGTGAGCCCATGATAGCATCTCACTGTTGTGTGTAGAAAAAAATGCATTTGGTAGCAGCAATTTTAATTACCTTCCTCTGTAAAAAGAATTGACATTTCAAAAAATATGGATTACTAATCGACACGAATATACATTAGACACACTATCACTACTCTCAGTCTCTACACAACACATACTGTAATGTGCATTTTGACCATGACCATTATTGAATATTTTTATACATAATTTTTTTATTTACATTTCATTACATTTACAGTTCACTATGAAATGTCCAAAGTCTGCTTAGAGTAGGAAGTGTTACACATATTATTAAATCTACATAATCTTCAATAGATGAGTAGTTGCATGGTACAATTGCAATAGTTATGCAATCAGCCAATAGCAGGCTCTGACAAAAAGTTGATCTGTAAATGTGTGGATCTGTGGATGATGTGTAACGGTTAGGGCTTAGGTTGAGAAAGAATTAAACTAATAAATTAATTACAGCGTTACCCGATGCAACATCCACAGATCCACTTTATAGCTGGGGCTGCTAACTGCCATGAATGCCAGTACATTTATGGCTGCTCATACTATTTGCACTTTTAGTGCGACCCTTTGACCCTGCTAACTCAATGACATAAAATTTAGACAATGTCAGATTCTTTGAATTTGTCCAAAAAAAGTCGGTGAGCCCCATGCCGACACTATGCGCTCCATAGATTTTCTCATCAGCAGAGTAGACCGTCCTGGTAGGTTGGTACTGTCGCAAGTCATGCACGCTAACATAATATTCATATCGTTTAAAAAACAAATAAACAGTTTAACAAACCAGTGTTAACAAAATAATCACACGTTAGTATCCACGGTTTGCACAAAAATACTATATCGCAACCATGAAAACGGACTGTAAACATAAACAGGAAATGTTTACATCAGCTGGTAATGACTGCCGTAAAAAATAAGTAAATCAAAAATTCGTTGACACGAAGTCAACGTCTCACGGACCAAAAAAATCACAAAACTCCCGAATCTCGGAGGAAAAGTCAACTCCACTGGCTTCTAGATCTATTTATCTCAATTTGTTTTACTGTGTTTGCTATGCAGTAGTTGCCAGTGCAGGATATTTAGTTAAAGTTCTAATTTGTTATGGTCTACGTACCCAGTAACTGCATGTGCTTTTTGTAGATAAAGTTGAGCTAAACTGGACTAATCTGCACACCTAATTTTGCACTAATTATCATTATCGTATTGTATAACATGGTGTCGTAATTTTACAATGCAAAATAAAGACAGTTGGTAGAACATTATTGATATATTTGATCGAAAACGATGTCCGTCAGAAGTCTACGTGTGGAATGCCAACAAATTCTACTGCTTTCAAGCATTAAATAATTCACTGCTGCAGTTGATATTATGAACACGGGTTCTAAAAACTTTACTGAAAAATCAGTACTATAAATTTGCTTTTTTGTTGGAATCGTTACTGAGAAATAAACAATTTAAGTCACTGACGAAAGCACAAAAGCTGCCGACATCACTGCTCAATCATGTCAGTACTCAATAGCAGACGAGGTGAGTGTGGAAATTTTGGCGGGAAATTCGAGTCTCGTATAAAAGCGATCTTGGTGCACACACTGCTGTGACTGGCATTTGTAAAATTTGGTTATCGGGTTTAAGTGTTTATTCCTGTCGACGAAACCTTAATTTTGGTACGATGCAAGTTGTATTTTTGTTGTTACGTAAATTAAATGCACTCTCGTCGTTGGGCAAGTAGTTGTGACTGTAAATTGAGGTGTTTTGGTGTTGTTATGATACTATATATATGTATCTGATATTAATTTATATCATATGGGCAGACAAGTTTTGTTAATTGAATTGCAGAAGTGCTCTTGAAGATGTCTCAGGGTCCTAGCACGTCGTCGGGTACTTCAAAATCAGCAGGATCGAAGGCGAAGAGCGCACATCCATCTTATGCTGTGATGGTCCAGCAAGGTCTTGCGGCTATGAAGGTCGGTTAGAATTTTAAAATGGTTTATATATATCTAGGTCTTGCTATATACAACTGAATGACTATTTAAGCCTACTTTGATAAATGTTACATTTTTACATAGTGAAATTTAAAGCGTTGATTATCATCAACCTTTTCATTCTTCTAAAATAGTTTTGTGCATTAGTGATGACTCGATATATCAAAAATATTGATATATTGTTTCCAATAGGTCCTATCAATATATTGTATTGTATCGTCAAAAAAATACAGACTTTTTCGATATATCGCGATATTTCAAAATATCACCATATTTTTTTAGATATTTGCTGCAGATTCTTTACTACACTGTGTGACTGGAAAGTAAGATTACAAATGTGACGAGTTAATGGTGTCATAATTTAATTACAGTCATACTATAAGTTCACTGAGAGATACATTTTTGTTATCTAAATCATATGTTTTGCTCAACGTTCACGTCTTGTTCCTGTGCTTGTATAATTTCTTTACATATTTAATAACTTTGTTAGGTCACCGGAACAATAGTCCGGAAGGCCTTATTCTTTTTTTTCAACACAAGATCTCTGAGGTCCCTCAGCGAATCGCTGCAAAATTTTGCCACATGGTCAGAAGCGTGTTCAATTTTATAATCCGTGTCCAAAAAATTTTGGGGCCAAAACATGGTAAATTTGGCTTGATTTCAGACCCCTTCCCACTTTGAGTGCGAATATCTTCAAAGCGGATATAGATATCCAAAATCGGAAAACTAGGTGGTCGATGGCATTTCCTCCATGTTCAACAAAAAAGTTCGGTGAACCACGGAGATCATACCCATAACATCTACTTTTGTGGAAAACCATACTCTGGCCCTTAGAGAGTGCTGTGCCCCTAAATTTTTACATGCGCTATAGAATGGCGAAATTATGCTAAGGGACACCACACCAGGGACGGGGTCCCCCTTACAATTTTTTTTACACACGAAAGTAGCTACTGCTTTCAGTGCATCTTAGCCATCGCAATTCTTTCCGTTTGTCTGTCTGTCACACGGGTGGATCAGTCAAAAGCGGTGCAAGCTAGAATCACCAAATCTTACCCGTCGGCTGCCTGGAAGACTAGTTTCAGGAATCGTAAAGCTTTTCCATAAATTTGAAGGGGGCCACCCCGAACGAGGGCACTAAATGAGAGGGGGTGGGCAGAATTTGCGATTTTTGGCCAATAAGTCGCTCTATCTCAGTAACGGTGCAAGACAAGGCCTAGGTTACTATTAATCACTAATAGGAAGTCGTATACTGGCTCTCGATTGGCGCCAAATTCAATGACCTTGAACGCCAAAATAGGGGGTTTTATGGATTTTTTGGCGATTTTGGGCTGCGACACAAGTCTGTATCATTCACAAGGAGGCGCCACGGTACTATCATTATGTGCACTTCGGCATGACTGTAATAAAGGTGTTGTATTTTATCCCAAATTCCTGCAAATCTAACTCAAACAGCGACAAATTTTCGTTGTACGATTTCGTTGTATTGTGAGCGCAATAATTTATTATTTAATACATTTCTGATTGCACAGTATTTGGTGAAACAGTTTGCATATCTTACAGCGTAATTTGTGACATTTTGTTCGATGGTTCTGCCACCTCGGGAATCGGTTTACAACGCTTAGCACTAACTAACACTGATTGATTGCATTGCTTGAGTTGTTATATTTTTACGCGCGAAAGCAGCTACGGCTTTTATTGCGTCTTAACCATCGCAATTCTGTCCGTCCGTCTAACTGTCTGTTCATCCGTCCGTCACACGGGTGGATCAGGCAAAAGCGATGCAAATTAGGATTACCAAATTTTCACCGTCGGCTGCACGGAACTATTGTTATGCGATCCAGATGAAGAATTTGGTATTTGTGTATTAACTTAGCGTGAACATCCCAATTTTCAGCTAAACTACTAAACCGGAACTGCTATAGGCTTTCGCGCGTCTCGTGAGCATTAGCTCAAATTTATTTTTACAGTGAGGGTCAAAAATTGGCTTAAAATTCAGCGTATTAACACGCCTATAACTTTGGGGTTAGTGGGAGTAAGCTCATGAAACTTTGCCACATGACGTGCATAAGGTGGGCTCTGGGAATTATCCCTTATGTACAACTTTTGGGGGGCACCAACTCCTTAAAATTTGGGAGGGTAAAAAACGTCTAAAATTTGGCGCGACTTAGGACTAATTTCGACTTTGACCGCAAATATCTCAGGAACCGGTTGAGATATCGAAAACAGGAAACAAAGTTCATTGAGAGCAATCCCTGCTGCGTTAGATAAAAAATTAGGTAAACTTTGGTCTACAAACAAAAAAAATTATAGATGCCGATGTTGACCCACCCAAAATCGACTGTTCGTGCGATTTTGAACAACTTTAGAGTTTGGTTGCAAATATCTCTGGAACGGATCAAGACATCAGCAATCGGAAACAAACTTGATCGACTGTCATCACTCTTGCATCGGACAAAAAAATTGGTGAACTTTGGTTCATTAACAAATAAGTTATAGGCACAGATGTAGACCCACCCTAAGTTGACAGTGCACATTCTGCGTATGCTATTGCATTTGAGTTCCGGCCAAGTGACTTTGCTACCAGGTAAATTTTAACCCCCAAACTATTCTATCCCTCTTGCGTAGGGTACTGGCCTGTGGTTAAGGTGGAATGTGTTCACCTATGTCGAGTGGCAGGTAACACTGATTTCATGTGGTAGCTCGAGATGGGTTTCCATGAAGAGATACAGACACTGACCCTTTTTAACATTTCACTGTTATCCTGCTAGTAGGCATGATGTTGATAATAACAAGGTGAAAGTGCAGCAATGAGCCAGAGTCAGAAAAATGTTAGGTGCTTTCCAGACTCCCAGAGTGCATTCTTGTCGTAATGATTTTGCAAAAGTTCATTGTAAAAGATTGATCTAATTTATACCCTGTCAGTCAACTTGTGGAAGCTTACAAACAGTAAGTGGACTGTAGGCCTACTGTTAATAAACTGCCTTCTCCTTCGATGTCATGGCGATGCAGAAGCATGCTTGGACAGCCTCGTGTATTTCCTCCATTGTCTTCTGTTCTCAGCCTCGTGTGTTGCTTATGTGAGTGAGAGTCCTATCATCTGGCAATCGTCCGAAATATTACCAGTCCAGCAGTTCCTCAGTCGTCCTCGGTGTCTGTTTCCATGAACACGACCATATAGGGCTTGGTCAACTGGTGTGGCCATCGGTAAGGCTGCATTCAAAATTCATGGTGGAAGTATTTAAGCCAGCGGCTTCAGATCCTGTCCACAATGTCATGCTGGATGTTGAGCTGATTCTTGATGTCTGTATTTCTAATGTGAGAGATTCTTGACACACCAAGAATTTTCCATAGACGTCCCATCTCGAATGCTCATAGCTTGTTTTTTAGTCTCTCCAGCTTTCAGAGTTGTAGATCAAAATTCCTATCACCATGGAGTTGTATACAAGAACCTTTGTTTCCATGCTAAGGTCCTTGCTTTTCCAGATAGTAGCCAATGCGTTTATTCCATCACAGGCCAGTTCAGTTTTTCTTTAGATATCATGCTGTGTAGTGCCATCACAACTAATCACTCTTTCGAGTAGGTGAACTTGTCTGTCTGCTTCAGTCTCTGCTGGTTGATGGTTATAGTCATCGATTCCGGGTGTCTGCAATGTGCTGGACTTCAGAGACAAAAATATGTTAAAACTTGAAAATCATACAAAAATAGTATGTTGCCACAACTATTGAAAGTGTTGCGGTTTTTGTGCACCACTTAACTTTGTCTCTTTGCTTCCTAAACTTAATATCGAAGACTGACTTTGAAATGACTGGTGTTGTGTGCTGTGCGCTCTGTACAGGGCAAGACGGCATCCCGTCAGGCACTGCTGAAATACATGATGAAGAACTACAGCCTTGGTCAGGATGAAAAGGCCGTTAACGTACACCTCAAGTTGGCTCTCAAGAGTGGCATCGAAAAGGGTCTGCTGGTCCAGTCGACTGGAAAAGGTGCGATGGGAAGTGTCAAGCTTAACAAGAGTGCAGCCAGTCCAGCAGCTAAGCCAGCCGCTGCTAAGAAACCAAAAGCTGCTGCGGCTGTGAAGAAGCCCAAGGCAACTACTGCAAAGGCTGCCACTAGCAAGAAGACCGTGAAGCCGAAGAAAGTTTCGCTGGGTATAGCCAAGCCCAAGAAGCCAACCTTGACCAAGAAAGCTACGTCTAAGGTGACTGCCAAGCCAAAGGTGGCTCCGAAGAAGACGGCTGCAGCTAAGCTGAAAGCCACTAAGGCAAAGCTCGTCAAGCCAAAGGTTACTAAGGCAGCAGCTGCGAAGGGAAAGAAGCCTGCAAGTAAGAAGTGAACATTTTGGACATTGAACAGGCCATTAGTTAACTTACTATGCTGTTTTGATATCGATTTAAGCATCGTTTCGGTTTTTTAAAATTCACTGATTGACATTTCTGCTGGATTCTTGTAAACTGTTTAGCAGTAGCAGTAGGCTTATTACTGTTGCTTTAAAAAATGAACAGTTTGGACAGTGAACAGTCATTAGTTAACTGGCACTATGCTGTTTTGATACTGATTTAACCATTGTTTCAGCTTTTCGGAATTCATTAGTGGACATTTCTGCTGCATTCGTGTGAACTATTTAGCAGTAAGCTTATTGCTGTTCTTTAGAGATTAAGTTGAGTGCATCTGCACCTGCATTTCAAAACTTCTATGTGGACTGTTTAATTAACATGCCTACAACCCTACACATTGTCCATTTGAGAACTTTTTTGCACATTGTGCATTTGAGAACTTTTTATGTGACTTTGGTTTAATGATGATTAGGCCTGTAGCATTATAGTTGTCATTTCTTGTAAAAAAAAACTTATGTGTAGTGTACTGAAAGATTTGCATGACAATTTATAAGCTGTCATAGGTTCATAGCTAAATTATTTAGTAGCTACAACTGGTACATGTAAAGTAAGCACAACGTAATTTACTAGTAGGCTTACCCTTGCTTGGTTGCATGACGTCATGTTTATGAAATAAATGACACCATAGTTTAAGTTTTGTATTTTTGGCAAATGTGAACCAATTTTTATCAGTTGCTGGAATTTGGGGCCCCCGGGAAGGGGTAAGGAAGGATGGAACTCAAAGTGGAGGAGAGAAGGGAAAGACAGCGAAGATAACGAAGCGGGGTAAAGGATAGGGAAGTGAATTGGGAGAAAACATGGGGCGAGAAAAGGGGGGGAGAAGGGGAAAATGAGAGGAGAAAAAACTTAAGCCCGATTTTGATTGTAGATTTGGGGTATAGAAGCCCTGCACAAAATTGTATTTTTTTCAAGAGATTTCTGCAATTTGATTACCAAAATTTGACATCAAAGATGTCCGGAAAGCACCTTGTCCAGAAAAAAACTTTATATTGTTAACCACACCTGAGTCAAGTGGGCAACATTACTGTTCAGTAGCAAGTATTTGGGTTGACCACTGAGCAGTTATGGTGGATTTAACTAGTATACCATAGCACTGCATTTTACGTGTGTGCTTTTGGCATTGTGTACCGGTAGATAACCAACAACATGGAGAACAGCGCTATAAGCATGTTGGGAAATTTCGCAATGATTTGGAGTGTTCGCCCTGAGCAGGTGCTGATTGGGGGCCATTCAAAAAGTATGTCACGTTTTTTTGACAAAATTTGACCCGTCTTCCCCTCCATCACAAACTGTCACACATGGCCAACCCCCCTATGAAAAATATGTCACAGGCCACAATACCTCCCCCCTCAACTGTGTGCATCTTACCAAATGTAGCACAGTAATTACCAAGCCAGCAGCTAAGTTACTTATCTACCCATAAATAGAATAAATGTATAAATGCATCCATCCATTATCATAATTATTTCGAACATTATTTTACAGTTTACATGCAGTAGTTAATTAGCAATGAAAGAACAGTTGAGTCATAACAGCCAACATCCTACTGTGTCTGAATGTGTAGGCAACTGGGCATTTTATCAGAGGCACAAACATTGGTCAGGCCTATAAAAAAATTTTCACAAAAGCATGACATCACACGTTTCTAAATTTTCCCCTCTCACTTTGTCACACCCCATCTGATCCCCCCTCTTCAGGTGTGACATGTTTTTGGAATGCCCCTTTTTAAAACTAACATTTTGATTTATGCACATGTTTAAGATGGCAAAGCATTGAAAAACAACCTTTTTTGCAATTTTTCATGAAATATGTAAAGGCAGCTGGTTAACTGCCATGCTCGTCCATTTCTGCGTGCAGCAGATTCTCATCATTTGGATAATAGCTGCAATAATCTAGCATTTATAAACTGACAATTTCATTTTACCAACTCACAACATTATAGTATAACATTTACACATAAGATTGAGTATTTCAGAATAAATGCAAGCACTACAAACATTGACGCAACAGTGTAGAAAAAAACGTGCTCTAATTGCTTGATGTTTGCTTGACGTTTGCTCGATGCTTGCTTGATGTTTGCTGGATGTTTGCTTGATCGTGTAAACGGGGTATTTCACTCTTGTCAGCTCTCAAACTTTTGTTTTACAATCGTATATCCCAAGGCCTACATAAAACATACCAGTCTGCAAACTGCAAAATAATTCTAGTATGAGGTGCTTTCTGAAGTGTCGCAACGATTAAAAAACATTTCTGGCGTTCTGTCGATCAACCGGCGTTTGGCGCGAAGTCAGCAGTACACCGTCACAATAAAAAAGTGCCACTTTTATTTTTTGAATATCTACCTGAAACATATGCCAGTTTTGATAATTTTTGGCACGCAGCATCAAGAAGAAACTTGACGTAAAAGAGTTGTATAGCCAACCGCACCTAAATACGTTACCTTGTGAAATGCGGAAGTTGTAGTTTGGCCGTTTACAGCAATGAATCCATACTTAGGAGCACATGCGTCGACTCAAAATATCACAAAGGCCACAGAATCATTGAAAATTTGTTACATATTTAACATTAATTGTATTCATTCGACGAACTGATATGATGCATGAACATCGAGTGAGCCGCTCTGGGTCGCGCGTTATTGAATGACCGCACTCTAAATTGAATGTGCTGCTGGCGAGTCGCGTCAACGTCCACCGCTTGCACTCGTGCTGAAAAAGAACATTTTGAACACAAGTAATAATAAAAATGATATAACACGCGAAACTTTCTGAGAGATAACCAGACCCGTCGAGAGCCACAGCGGGGCCCGGGAAAATATTTTTGGGGGGCCCCTATGAAAAAAATTGAATTTATCTTTTTTAAAATTTCGCATTCTGCTGTACTTTGTATTTTTGAGTGACGGCGGGGACCTTCAAACGTCGCGGAGCCAGGGGTAACTTACCCTCTACCTCCCCCTCGACGGACCTAGAGGTAACTGTTATCGCTGTTGTTTTTTTGTCACAATGTTGCATGCCAAAATTGTTAAAATTGGCCAATGTTTCGCGGAGTTATTAAAAAAATAAAAGTGAGCGGCCTGCTTCTCTGGCGGCCTTCCATTGTGTTTTTTTGCTGTTTGTGTTATACTGTGTTATGTTTGTTTGGCGAATAGAATTCTCTCTCTCTTCCTCTCTCCCTCGCTATTCAGTTAATTATTTCTGAGCCGTGGCATGCGCTACTCGGTATGAATTTATTGTTGCAAACGGCAAATTACGACTTATGAATTTCACAAGGTAGTGTAGCAACAGTATTATGGTAAGGTGGGCAAAACTACAGTCATTTACTTTAGGTTTTTTCGCGATGCTGCGTGCCAAAAATTGTTAAAATTGACGAATGTTCCACGGAACTATTCAAAAAAATAATAGTGGTTTCACTTTAGCTGGCCCATCCCGTAGAGGATAGTCTTAGTAGCTACGGATGGGAAACATGATGACGATGAATGACGGCGACGAGTGTTGGGCGTTGCTGACACGCGCAACGACTGCTGCTGCTGCTGCTGTCACGAGAGAACGGTCTCTCACAACGCGTAGGCCTACAGGAATCACCTGACACAGCGGATCGAAAGTCATGATGTCGAGTGGCGGATCGGCGGTTCCGAAGATCGGTAGTCGCTGTTGTAGTGTAGCCCAGCAGATTTGTAGCTAATGTTCCGGAGTTTGTGGAGACTGACTATACATTCTTGGCATAATGGATCAACAGTACTGCTGCTGATGTTGCTGCACTCTCTCGGGCGACGTTCGTCGTCACTTGGCCATTAGCACTGTGCTCGACCTACGTGCGACGCAGTGAACACACAACACAGAGCCGTCGCTCGAGTATCTCTCAAACACTCATTCACGGAGAGTTGACACGCAATGTTCAGCAGGACCAGCGTTTACACTCAGGTTGGTCTTTTCCACATTCCGTAGTTACGCAATATTTAGCGAACTCGAGATAAGGCTAAAATGCAGAATCCTGCTTAGAAGGCCGATATTGGATTCACGAAGGCGCCCGTAAGTTTAACAAAAGCCGGTATTATAAGCACAAGACTAAGACTTTCATAAAGGTTATTTTCATCTAACGATCTAGCATGCAATGACTGTTAATTGTTTCACTCTACGAATCTGAACAATAATGTCACTGATTATGCTTTGTGTGTCTGTTGTTAGCTGTGTAAATAATTCTAATTGTCTGTCTGTTGGTCAGTCTAGCCATCTCCTACAGTGTTTCACTCAGTCTCAGTGGATTAACCTTTCATCGAACAGTTTACATTATAATCTGCAGTACACTGTGACCCAAAGTTTGAATGATCGTGCTGAAATACCGGCGGGTCACATTAACGCCTGTTTGCGATGTCTGTGGCGATGTTTCGGAAGTGGAATAAGATATCACCGTAAAGTAACTTGTTACTAGAAACTACTGTATATAAAAATTTTGTCGCCAAACAGTAGTGTTTTGCTAAGATTTAGCGCTTAAAAGTTGACTCAATTCCAGCGTGAATACTGGCATGCGGTTTCAACGCCTAGCCTATACGTGACGTGTGTAGCAGGGTATGCGACGTACGGCTGATGACGGAATGAAAGTACTATGGACGCACTGAACTGATGCATGTGCCTAATTCAAGCGCAATTAAGTTTAGTCCACCGAATACCCGTGTCATTCGGTGACGAATGGCCGGCCGACAGTCGCAAGTTAATGAGAAAGCCTCAAGGCTTATTAAGTTGAGCGCTAGCTGCTCGGAAAACTGAAACATTTTCAGTGCGTTCTGTTGGATAATTTAGCTAACTATTTATGTGTTATGTAATGGTGGCTTTTAGCCGACCGTACTTAAGTAACGGTCGAGCTAATTGTCATGGTTGTCGTTTGTCTGTCCGTTCGTCTGTCCGTCTGTCTGTCTGTCTGTAACGATGTTATTAAGTTGGTATTGTAGCCGGAACATTTTTGAATGCTGAAAAATCTGTAGGCGGTCATGTTAAAAAGTTTGTAACTTCGTCGTTTTTCAACAGAATCAAATTTTACTTGACAGTTAGATGTAGAAGTTTCAGTAAATAAATCTGTAAGATTTCAAATTAAAATTCCAAACGGTTGCTGAGAAAACAGCGAAAAACTTTAGGGATCCACTTTTTTGCCGCACCCTGTATACTATATTGGGCGGGACGTTAAACCCTACTCACTCACTCACTGTTCTGGCTAGTGTTAAGATGGGGCGCGTTCACGTGTGTTGAGTGACAGGAGTGTGCTTTCACCGTCGTGGCACTGATGATGGCAGGTGACGCTCCGTAGCCGTGAGATGGATTGTCAAACGTCGCATGTATGGCTTATGGGCGTCGTACCGTCGACTGTTCTGCTGTCGCATGCAATAAATGCCCAGTCTAATAATATGACACGGCACAACACATACATTGTCTTCACGCTATAACCTACACAAACACAAACAGTCAAAAGCCTGTGAGAACAAAAATGATCCTAGCCGTAAATACTTTCTCTGCCGTCACTGGTCGGAAGATTCTGGACAAGGCTGTTTTGTCTTTGCGACTTGAGATGTACTGATATTATGTCTTACGTTGAAGCTTTACTGACTGTTTCTGAACGAATATATGCGTGTCATTGTGTGGCCGTCCTAATAGGCCGCATAACGCGACTTGCCCGTCCGTTCGTCTGTCCGTTCGTTCGTCCGTCTGCCCCGTATCGGCTCCTCCTAACTCGAAACAAAAAAGCCCGGCTGTCGCTATGGAATACGCGCTACAGCCTATACATGTCCTTGTTGCAGTACTGACCTTCAAGGTCATCCAAGGGCAGTGATTTTCATCTTATCTGAAAGCCCGTATGCCACTACTTGTTGATGATTAGTAGTAATCTTGGCCGTATCTCTCACCGTTTCTGATATGTGGCCAATTTTTCGTTAAAACGCACATTTTTCCATCCCGCTCCATTCAACCCCAAATTTGAAAATGTTTCCCTTCTTCTGCATCCCCCAAATTTCGTACGCAGAGAGCCTCGATACAGGGTTAATTACTCGATACTCGTGCAAAAAGTTTTACCCCACGACCCGACGCTTAGCCACAATACATTCTTTTCAGACAATCCGACGGACAGACGACAGACAGACGACAACCGTGCCATAAACGCCTGAAGCATAGCTGAACCTAAAGTATAGCTGTAGCGCGTCAACAATAATGGTGTAGAAAAAGAACACAGCCAATGTGAACGGCGTGCTATTTTTGAGCTGAAACGGTCAAACGCCGGGCGGATGACCGCTCACTGTGCCGGCACTGGGTCGACGTAGATTTCTAGTTTAATTATGCTGTTGGTGGCATATGTGTAGAAATGTTTTTACGTTTTTTTATTCTTGCCACTTTTTAAAGTTTTCAACGTTTTTTTAAAATTTTCTTAACGGTTTTTTTATTTTAAAAACTTTTATTGAAATTTTAAAATTCCACCGAAAACATCGAGAAGAACTTTTAAAACCAATGAAACGAATTGATAGGCTATGGTGGTAGTTTACTTATTTAGTCTACTGATATTTGATCTTATGACCAGACGGTTGAATTAAAATTGAACAAAATTTTTCCACTCTTTCTAGCTTTAGCTACACTGCATTTATAGAATTAGGTTTTAGGCAAGAAGTTGAACAAATTAAAGCTAACGCTTTTTTATCAACGTTTTTAAACGTTTTTAATTTTGCCACGTTTTTTTTGCATTTTTTAGCGTTTTATTATTTTTTTCTGGAACGTTTTTTACATCTATGGTTGGTGGTGTGGCGCAGAGGTCTGAGGACGTCGACTCGACGCCATCCGGTGTACCGCCATATCTGGCGACCATCGTGCTAGTCTCCGGCGTCCTGGGTGGGCTGCTCATCGTCATCACGGTCATTTTGTTCTGCAAGTACTGCGTTCAGGAAGACTCCGTCTGCGTCCGTCGAAGGTAGGATCAAATATCTACATTTTTATTTAGGGTATACTTGGTAAGATCGTCGCTCCTCGCTCTAAGCTTACATAGTTGCGACGGTGAAACAAATTCGATGGCAGACAGGCTCAGTGGCTCCCTTTCCCTTCCCTTTTCTTCTTTGTCCTCTCCTCACCTATACTTTTCCCTCCTTTTTCCTCTACTTTTTTTAAACCTCTTTCCTCTTTCTCTTTTTCTTCCCCTTCACCCTTCTTCCGCTTAGAAGCAGTCAAGGTCGAATTTGATGCATTATAGCTGTAAAATATAACAACTGGTGGCAACAATTTTCATTATTTTTTTCAAACCTACCAAATTTAGCGCAGTTTAAATGTGTGGTTATGTCTCGTGTAGGCCTAATATAATCTACGTATTTTTACTTTCGACAATGACAGAAACAGGAAATGCAGAAGTACGTTTAGTCATAAACGAACTCAGCGCGTTGGCGTGCAACTTAAGTTCCTAACGCGACAAAAGTAGTGCCGGTTGCGAAGCCTGGCAAAAGACGTCACTGTAGGCTATATAGTTGTCAGTAGTTGTCCTTCTTAGCCTTCGTGAGTCGATTGGTGACTGGAAGAGATGACTAGCGACAGTCAGAGAGATGCCTGCAGCAGTTGTTGCAGCGGCAGCAGTCACAGTTCCAGGCAGTGGCGTAGTCAAAGGGGCCCAGCCCCCCTTCCGGAATCTCCCAGACAAGGCATAAGCACACGTTTAAACTGCACAAAATGTGCCAATTTGGTTAGTTGATTCTCAGGAAAATAACTAAAATTTCTTTCACCAGATCTCATTTTTGGAAAACTAAAATGCACCAGATTTGATGGGAAAGCTTACAGCGCTTCCCCAGATCCCATAGATGGACTTTACTAAGAATAGGGAAGGAGTAAAGAAGGAAGGGGACGAAAAGGGAAAGGGAAAGTGAAGAGAAGGAAGGCGAGACACCCCGGAGTTCACATTTTTGGCTACGCCACTTGTTCCAGGCACGGACGCGCAGCTAGAGCTTCAAATCAACGCCACGTCTCAGCTAGCGAGAGAAAGAGTCGTCTGATGATTAGCGGCCGAATGATGTGAGACGAACAGACCATAGTTGCAGCTGTCTACCGCAATGCCGGCGGGCATAAGCGCATACTCCACTTGCTTCGGTTTGTTGACGCGCTTATGGCGCGATGTGCGGTCTGTCTGTCCGTCGTCTGTCGTCTGTAACGGATGTACTCTGGCTAGTGGATAAATCATAAGGGAAAACATTTTACACGAATAATATATTAGCTTGTGTCATAAACCTAGGCGTGCAAAATGTTAGCGATCTAGTGCAAGGGGAACATTTTAAAATTCTGTGTTGAATGGAAGAAAGTTAGGATAAAACTGTGTTTTTAACAGAAAACTGGCCATGTCTCGGAAACGGTGAGAGATACGTCCAAGGTTACTGTTAATCACTAATAGGAAGTGGCATATTGGTTGTCAAATGACATAAATGAAAATCATTGACCTTGGATGATCTTCAAAGTCAGTACTGCAACAGGAACTGTATTGGCTGTAGCGCGCCTTCCCTAGCGAGAGATGGGCTTTTTTTGTCGTGGACTCGTTGCACAACGTGCTGTGCGACAAGTCCGCCACGACAAACCGAAGTGTAGTGGAGTTTGTGCCGTAAGTTGCGTCGACCACGCTTTTAGCTACCACATCACGCATAGGTCTTATGATGTTAGTTAGTTAGCTGGCGCCGTGAAATGACTCGGCGCGCGCGACCTTGCGCTTCGACAGTGTTGCAACGTATTCAGTAAGCAAGTCGGTTTGCAAACGACGCCAAGGTCGTGGAAATGCCGCAGGGATGACGACGGCTGATTGCGTTTGTCGCTATGACTGTTAGCTACCTCTTGGACGTGTGCTTAGCAACATGCGCCAGGTGGGGTGTCAGACTTAAGACCGAAAGATTGTTGATTCCACTCCCAGTCGTGAGTGATTACTACTTGGATGGGTGACTGTTTGCGGGCAGGTAAAGCATCTCAGTATATAACCAAAGCCTAGGTCAACTCAGCTTTTCTGGCTGGGGTTAAAGCGCAGCGCGTTCACCTGTGTTCTGTGACAGCTAACACTGTGTGATATCACTGATCCCATATGGCAGGTGACGCTCCATAGCTCTGCAGATGGATTTCCTATTAAGACCTATACTCCATCAGTCCATCTTTACTTTTTACTTTTATATACTGACCAGCATGTAGAACCGATGAAAAACCGTTTCACGCAAATGGAATGCGAAATTTTATTAGGCTAGGGCCTATTGGCCTAGGGTTAATATCACTCTGTAGGCCCTACTTCTGACAATAATTTTCTGCAGATTACCAACACTCTTATTTGTCATAGTTATTTTTGTACTTTCGATTCTCTGTGTAATTTGATTTTGTCTCCACACTTTTTGGCATGTTTCTCATAAAGGTTCCATTTACATAGACTGGCCGATGTGAAGGTGGGCACAATTAACGATTTCTGAATATTTGATAATAACATACGATCAGTATTGTCTATTTTTGGCAATTGTCGTTCTGCATCTGTTGCAATTTACGTATAATTATTGTGGCTAGTCTTTGCTCGGACGCCGATTTTGACGGTACCTACAGCTATTAATAACAGCTGAAATAAGTGTCGGCGCCGGCATTTCAAAGGTCACTGCATCCTTAACTGCAGATCTACAAATAGCAACGTGAACAGCCACTCCATCATCAATGTCTAAGTTTAGGAGACAAATTATCTTCAGAATTATGCCAAATCGCGTGGTAAATGTGATGTGGGCATGAGGCGTAAAAATAACTTCTTTGCTTCCGGTTGCCGTTCGTCTCTAACAGAAATCTCCTTCCCTGAGATTTTTATTGGACATTAAAATATTAGTGCAGTTTTTCTGTTCCCTTTTAAAGTTTTCTTGTTATGCTGCAGTATTTTTTACTTTTGTTCTCATGGGTAAATTATATATCACTGTGTCATTGTCCTTATGAGTTGTTGTGTAATATTACATGGTAAAATTGGCAACGTGGCGGCATGTTACGATATAAAAATAAAATAAATAAATAAAGAATATTTTAGCCACCCCGTTTCTACTTACTTACCGGACTGCAACCGGAAGCACAAGAATTTTTTTGTAATTTAGGCTTGGCCCTCGGCAGGAATGTTTTGATACTGACAAACAAGACTGCTTATGTATGCTATGAATGCAGTTCACTGGTGTTCAGTGATTTTAAGTCAATTCGATAACATAACACACTAATACGTTGTAGTTAGTCGGTGAACAAAGTCGGCTAAAAACTAACTACCAGCTCCGTGTTAAGCCCCTACTTTTTCACGTCAACTCGGCCACATACGCCCTACCCCTGTGGCACAGCAATATGGCGCTCAAGGTAAACGATTTACTCTACAATTAGAGGATGAGCTTGCGGGGTTCATTACCCCGGTGTGGTGAGATAATCTGCGGAAGGATCATTAGTGCACATGCGTTGACATTAGTAGGTCTATCTCTAATTGGCGAGAGGGTTAGGGTGTGTAATTCATGGTCGTTGCTATAGAGCGTAAATGCCGGCGATTCAGGGCTTCAGGTTTCTGCTGAATTTAACGATGACATTGCGTGCCTAGCGACCGTGATACAAGCTCCACAACTCAGGCAATCTCTCCGCTAAAATTTTCGTCTCAAACAATTTTGTTGTTTGTGCGTCATCCCTGCGAATTTCGACGAACAACTTAACGGCGCGGAGATCGTGCGAGACGGTCGTTTTCTACTACCGTATTCGTCTGGCGGTTCGTCGTTGTTCTAGAGCGTTTATAGTTAGTAAACAGATCAACAGATATGCTGTCGCTTTAACTCTTCTGTTATACCTCGTTTAAACGATCAAGCAAACATTGAGCAATCATCGAACAAACATCCAGCGAATGCATTCAAAATACACGTGCACGACATGTGCTCTAGTTGATCGATGTTTGCTCGATGTTTGCTTCATGTAGGCTATACTTTATGCATGCTTCGTATTTGCTTGACGTTTGCTCGATGTTTGCTTGATCGTGTGAACGGGGTATTAAGCTGTAATCTCTGCGAAGCGCTACAAACGTTACTTACGAACACTAATAGGAAGTCACAGTGGTCTATCGAATTGCGTTGGGGCCTATTAGCGATAATCTTGAGTGGTCCTTTGCTAAGTTCTTCACCTTTTGCTATGCTAAACTTTCAGATTCTGAATTCGATGAGGATATACCATGTTAATTTTCTCTATGGGATTCGCAAAATAATTTAGATCGATAAAGGGAGCATTTGAGCTAAAACTAGACGGTGGTTGCGACTCCGTCGACTATTGTGCTTCCGCCAACATGTGACAACTAACCCTCAAAATATCGTGCTAACAAGGCCAAAAAGTGCATTTTGGAGGTATATTTGACCCCACCGTGACCTTGACGTTTACCTTTTGACCCCAAATTTTGAAGCGTTTATCCTTGCCCCAAAATCCGTTAATGGTGAAAGTTTGGTCAAATTCCATTAACAAACATCCTAGATATCTTGCTAACAACTTTGTTCAGAACTCACTCACGCACGCACTCAGGCATGAACTCGCTGGAAACGTACTGTCTCCGGCCATTACGTTGACGGAGGCATAAAAAGGGAATATAAATATAATGCAGTAACGTGACAGTTGGCCATTTTTGATGATATTCTATATTGTGCGTGGGAATTATGTATTAGTAACGCACAGCATGGCGTGAAGTTTACCGCGAAACAGTCGAGTTGCTTATGTTGCCCGTGCTAGCTGGTGAAAGTATGAACAGTTAGCACGTAAGTCATCCATTACGTCGTGACGGCCATACCGAACTTGCGGAGTATAGACAAATGAGCTGTCCGTCCGCCTCGCTGCTGTAATCACTCCATCATCTATTCTCACTCACTCCTGCTCCATGACAACTATCAACCCAACATGTTTCTCTCGCTGAAAGTCACTTGACTGATCCTTCATTTCGACATAAATCATTCGTCATCAACGTAACTGATTCATTTCCTGATCGTTGTGCATTCTTAACAGCCAGTCTCTTCTGTCCCATTCGAGTTATTTTTCACTTAACGGTGTGGTGTCTGTTTGTCGTTTGCATTTTTGTCGTTCTCGCCAATCGCCATCTGTTTTTTTTTCGCATTTTCGTGCAATCCAGAACTCTTAAACCGTTAAAAGTCCGCCCAACATAGCCTGCGTCACTGATGGCCGGTTTCGTCGACTTTCCCCCCAGATTTTTTTTTGTTTTCACAAACAGTTCTAACTATTTTTTGAAAAATTATATAGTTCTGTCTGTGCGGTAAACTATACCGTCGGCTTTTGATAATGTTGCGTCGTATATCATGGAACCGTGGTTAAGTGATGGGCGCAGGGTTAGAAAAATCTAAATTAAAACTTAGATTATCAAAGGCTTTTAAGGCTTTGAAGGTTTATATATTTTTTAGGTTTTTCGTTTTTAGTGTCCAATGAACACCGTATAAAATTACGACCCAGGAACAAAAATCGTACACCCTGTCCGTAACATAATCACATTGTTTTTTATAAAAAAAAAAAAACAGCAAACAACATAATAACGTGATTGACGTCATAACTAGAAACCATGATCAAAATATGAAAAATACAGGGTAAGCCAATAAACAATGTGGCACTTTACTTTTTGTCCATATCTTTGCCAATTATTAACCGATTCTCAACATTTTTTTAGCTCACTCTGCGGACAGTTTGCAATAATGTGACTATTGTATGTCCCACCGCCCCGTAAATGCGTCTTTACACTACCTTGTGAGTTATAAATGAAATATGAATGTATAGCCATAATAACAAACAAACATTTTTGTAAAACTGAAAAAAAAACACTTCAGACCAACATTGCATTGTATGACACAGGACTGTGTGAGTCTAACACAGTCTAGTGTCATACGAATCATTGATAGCAATGTTGACCTGAAGTGTTTTTTTTCATTTACCTTAATGTTTGTTATTATCGTTTGTTTTTTCTTACATTTATATTTCACAAGGTAGTGTAGAGACACATTTATGGTGTAGTTGGATACATATAATAATCACATTATTGCAAATTGTCCGCAGTGTGCGCCAATAAAAAAAATTGTAAATCGGTCAATAATTAGCGAAGATATGGACAAAAGTAAAGTGCCGCGTTTTTATTGGCCCGCGATGTAATATAATATGCTAATAAGTAAGTAAGTAAGTAAGTAAGTAGTCTGCATTTGTAACGCGCCATATGTCAAAACAGAAGTTCGAATCGTAGGCGTTTCACAACAAATAAAAAACCTTTAAAAATCTAAAAATTGGGCCTTTGAGTTTTAAGGCTTTAAAAACCCTTACAAACCGAGGGTTTTCGACTAGTTTTCCAGTTCTGGGCGGGCATCGATGTGACGTCATATACCGCAGCAATGACTCTGCAGCAGCAGCAGCAGCAGCAATGAGCCCTCATCTCAATGCAGGTCGCTGTCACGCCGCCGACAATTGCTTCAGTGTTTTAGTCGTCGTCCGCGTGTTAACGCTGCATTCGTTAACATTTCGCTCTGCGCGGCCACAGACTTTTCGATACTTCTACTTGATCCTTGAATCATTACATTAATTACAGTACAATATGTGGCAGGTTGGCAGAAGGGGCACAGGCCCATCTATAGCTGGCCACTATGAACTAACGCGGTGACTATTTGACTGACTATTTGAGGTGCCAGTTGGCGGACTGGCGATCCGTGATGCTACGGCTGAGGTCGTCAGTTGCTCGGCTGCTGCCGTCCATGCGGCGGTACAACGAGCATCCCGAAGGGTGCTCGCCGTACCCCGGTAGGGACACGTCTTAGCCGCTACCTGTGAGCACCATGGTGCTAGTATGTACCGGCTAAGGCTGTTCAAGACGCTGACCGGCCAAACGTCCATCTTCATACCTGTGCCAATAACAAAACATACACGACTTATAACTACAGTCACTCACTTCTAAACATGTAGGGCCTAATGTCATCGTCGAAAAATATTGCATATTATACATTTTATCAAAATCAACATTCAAAAAAGTACACTGATACTGCACTGTCATCATCATCACAGGGTTTCTAGAAGCAAGCTACCATATATAGTGTCCAACCGACCACTGTATACTGTGCTGCCTACCTAACTGCTATGGTGGTTCAATAAAAAGCGGCCAAAACGCTGCCGATAAAAATTGATTTAACTTAATAGAGCAACATTCGAAGACATTTTCTGTTACGTAAAAATTCGTTATGAACAAATGATAATCGGCGCATGCACCACAAAAGTCGAGTTGCTGCGAAACGGCAACGCGAAGCCAAGCGTGGACCGTGAAACAGAGAACGGCTGTAAATCCTATAGATCCTTTGGGTCTATACTGACTGTTGTCGCCACAACGCACCGTCGGTGTATTACAATGTCCGTTTGTGGGACTCAGCCTTTCAGCACTGCTGCAGCAGTGATCGATAGTACGCAGATCCGTCGCTAGCAGAAAAGATTAAACATTTCTCGATCTTTAGGCTATAGCCAGTGTCCACTGCGAACAGCTGGTAAACGCCATCTTGGTCTTACGTGTACCGGTACGTCTTCATTCGCCATAATACACGATAGCAAAGTATGCCGCACATATACAAAAAAAATTAAAGTTAACTAAAAATTAACTAAGAATTTAATTTTTTTTTGTAAATTTTCGAGCAATTTGAGTTTATATATTTATTCTCACACAACAAAAGCAAACGCACGGCCTGCATTTTGCAAGATTTTAAATTACGAGTAGGCCTACTCTCTCGCGACTGTTGAGAAAGCATAAAGGTTGTCAACAGACTGACAGAGTATAAAAATGTCATTGTAGAAAACGTTTAGGATCATCATGCGCTGATATGTAGCGACCGATAATCAAACTGCAGCTACCTGCTTGTATAGGCCCACAGTGAATAGGATCTAGGCCGGTAGACTAATGGGGTGTTTACACGATCCAGCATTCATCCAGCTGCTGCAGAGTCATTGCTGCGGTATATGACGTCATATCGATGCCAATGTTTAAGTGAAAACCGGGACATTAAATTCGATTTATGGTTCGTATCGAGTAACTTTTAAATGAATGAATTAAAGTGACTTCTGAGCAACGCCTTGAAGCACTACAAATGCACTGAATGCGGTGCGTGCAAACGCTTATAGCAACAAGTTCAGGATCGTGCGTTCAGTTTTTATCTTGTGTTATGTGGTATGCATTGTACATTTTTATAAACCTATTAAAAATCGCAAAGGATAGGTGTTGACATTGTTTAACGCAAATACAAAAAAACAACGTCGATAGTAAATGACACCAAAAAATTGTAACAAATTATCGATTTTTGTGATTTTGTTATCAAATTACTTTGATTCCAAATTTCCGCGCCACTGAGTAAATGCATTTGCCCCATTCTTTACAGGCGCTCTAGAGACATTTAAAAATAACCACGGAACACAGAAATAACTGAGTGTTAGACCTATTATCAGTTAAGCCGCATTCTAAAATTACCTCTCAAAAGTACCATTTTTATGTTGTTTTTTTCTTGTTTTTACATTACTCACTGTTATCGCGAAAATTATTTTTTGCGAAGTTGCCAACACCGAAGTTTAAAATGTCAATGCTGACGACGATTATAATACGACAGATGTTTAGTTGTTTTTCACCGCACGATATGTAAGGACATCTCCCGCAGACACGATGGAGAAAGCACGTTCGTGTGCCAGAAATGATCGTAGTTAATTCATACGAAATGTGCTTCTACTCCGGATACATCTGCCGCGTCAGTTACTTATCTCGTCCACAACTTAATGACACCTCACAATAAACGCTTCTGATGCCGCTCACATCTTACACATTTACGTTAAATTCCACTTGGCAAAACAAATGTCGTTCTGAGCGAGATATTTGCCGTAGGCCCTAATGTTTATTAGGAGCCTATATTTTAAAGTACAAAATCAGATTAAGCACAATAAGAAAGGTACAAAATGCATGGTTGTCACGTTTACGCATGCTCATGACAGCTTAACTGACTGATGGCAGATACATTCGAGCTTATGTCGATTTTTGATTTCGCGACTATACATTCACGTAGGGGTCTTCATGATACGAATATCATGCTAATTGTGCTCATGCAGTGCATTAAAAAACTAACTAGCAAAGTTACATACGTTCCGCGCAGCAACAGCAGCATATTTTATCGCCAAGTTCTGGAATTCACTTCAGCAACCCAACAGAGAAGAACCGATTTGTACCGGCATTATTACAATGACATTACATAACCGACAATTAAATACTACAGTTCGAATGCTGCATATACGTTTGTTATATTGTTGTATGTGAACAAAGATAATTTTATATATTTATTAAGACGCGCACTATGGATCTACATCGCACTGAAGTTAAACATTTAGGCCTGTTAGAACACGGTACTGACGGTATAGTTGAGAGCTAGTTTTTGCCACAATCGCTCTGTAATACTCAAGTAAGTACTGCATTATTGCGCAATTATTATGCCTCCACAAACAACAGTGATGTCTTAGACTATTATTAGTTTTCGCAGCCGCGGCGATTAATAATTAGTAGCCTGACGGTGCACTGATCTCATAGCAGCAACAGCGTCTTGACATACAAAGACGACTTATTCGCGGATTGCAGTCGTGTCCCGTTTCACGTATAGTGGAGTACGCTAGCTTCGCCGTTGATAATCATTATGTAGTTGCTAATTGCGGATCGCGCGACTGTACAATACGCCGACTAACAAGCAGAAATAAGAGGAGATAATGGCCGCGTTGAAAATGACGTCATTGACGCCATTTCTGATTAGCAGTGAGACGACTTCGTGCTCAACACGTGGTCATCATCATAATCGTCAACAACAACAACAACAACAGCTAATACAAAGTTACTCCTTTACATTTTCCCGTCTCCTTCTATGTCTTCCCTTTAGACTTCATTTATTTGATTTATCTGCGCTTCTTTCTCGGCTGTGGTAAGTACGTAGGCCCACGATGCAGCTGTACAATTCTCACAGACAGTCAGTCAACAGCATGTACCGCATACACCACTACAAAACAATTTACTAAAAAAGTTTTATATCTCCAGAGATGTAACAGATTTTTTTTTACCAAATTTGTAGGGTTTACAGAGAGGAGGATGTAGGCCAAATTTGCTGCATATTTCGTTAAAACAATTGCATGATACAACCATTTATACTCGTACTTAAAAGTTAACTCTTTTAAAGCGAATATGCAGACGCGCTTTTAGTGTTCACGAAAAACGAATCAAGCTTTGTAAAGATTTTCACCAGCAGTTCAGACTTTTTGTAACGTCCTTATAAGCACTAGTTGCTTTTTGGAAAAACTAGTTTTTACTGCTTTAATCCTAAGTCCTTGCTCGCAAATTGTTTGTCAACATTACTAGCTTGTTACATAGTTTTTATTATACGAAAAGCTCCGCTAATGTAGAGGAAATGGTGCTTTAGCTATATTTCATCACTGCAGCCAGTAATACTTTCTGTCGTTACAATTACCGCGACTTACGTTACGACTCAATATACAAACACGGCAAAAAAATTACATAAGAATATCATCAGACCCTGGACAATGCATGCTGCAGTTTATTCATTCACTCGGAGTAACCTAATAGCCTTCAGTAAGTACTGCGTACTCAGATTTTTAATGTTTCGAGAATTACGAGCTCGTAGTGTTTGCTGTTTTAATCAGCATGAATGCCGACAGCTTGGTCATTATTACATTATACCGTTGAGTGGAAATTTGATTGCGATAAAAGTGTTTGATGCGATAATATAATAATCATTGTGACTTGCCGCTGGGGCTGCAATGGTATCAACGTTGGTTTGGCGGGAACAAAGAACAAAATCTCTCCCTGGACAGAGTACCCCCGGTCATAATTCCCCCTCCCCCGATCAAAATACTTGAGCGTGGTACCGACTTTGTTGAAAACATCGTCATTGCTGTCACATTCAGGCATTTGAGTGTCCGTCCGTATTACAGGGGGGATTTTTGTCTTGGCGGGGCATTGTTCGCGGTAAATTATGTCCTGGATTCAGTTTGGTAGTCAGTCAGTATAATGGCTGGGCTGAGTGATTACGCGTGACGGGTGTGCGTGCACCGTGCAGGAAGTGGCTGTGGAACCGTTGTCGTGAAGGAGGCGGTGTCTCTGCTGGTGCCGCCTGTTCACGTGACCGTTACGACAAACTCTGTCTGCAGCAGCAACGCGTTAACATCAACACCGGTGCTACGTCGTCCATCTTCTCGGCCACCGCTGGCTCCGCAGCCGCCGAAGCACGAGCACCCGTCACCGTCACCGCTGTCGCAGCCACCAGCGATATGATGTAACCGAGAAATTCCGTTGCCACGGCAACGACCGTCGGTCGGGGTAGAATTCTGTTGGCAGCATTCGATGGCGCATTCTCAAAACCTTAATATAGACGCGAAAATTTCGCAGATATATATTACACAAGCAGACTTATGGCCCATTTTGTCCCAGCGATATGATGTAAGTCCGTGTCAAGTCGTGCGGTGTAATTGAGACGTACGACTGTGCTCATAACGCCGGCGCATGCTGACTGATTACCGGTCGTATTGCTATGCATGACCTCCACACGGCAGTTTGTGTTGCTGCACTACCGCGCAATGGTGGCTGCTATTAGTATTGACGCTGTTGCACTGCGACACGCAAGAAGCACGTCGCTGAACCGATCACTGGCGTCACGCGATGCCATGACATTTCGATGAGAATTTTTGGCTTGATTCGCAGCTGCAAGACACAGCGTGCACTGCAAGAAATAGAAAGCTAAAAAGAATGTGTGTCGTACCTACTTTTTACCTTTCTATCATTTCTTGCTTTTTTCTCTCACCGAAACTATACGCGTGTGAAAGCTCAAGCGCCACTAATTTCCGAATGCATTTCGACGAAATTTGAGTAGCGTTTTTCTACAAAGGCGGGAGCGGACTTGTCCACGGTCAGAAACGAAGAAAATGGCCTAAATAATGTTTATTTAACCCGCGTAAAAGGGTGGAAAACGTGCGGCTGCGGCCTACTAACTCCTGCCTTGTCCAGTCTTGTGTATGTTTCTGCGTCAAATTGTCGCTACGTTACGTGATGTTGCAGGTTATTTGCGAACAAGGAACGTGGCGAAGACACCGAGGACGAAATCGACGAAATATTTGCGAAGTACAAAGAGTCGCTGAAAGGTCAGACTGCTAACGACAATTGTTTGCATTTTGTCCGACAGTAAAGCGCCATTAATTACTAACCCGGTATAAGCTATGGCTTTTTTACGGTGTTTTGTGTCGTAATCTTATTGTCATCAGATTCCTTAAACTACTACAGTCTCGTCTCGTTCCTTCCCGTTGCTGATCCCATTGTCTGGAACAAACTCTCTGCGAACGCCAGACCTGCCATTACTCTACACACATTTCAATACAGGTTTGAAAACTGAATTGTTCACTTCAGCCTACGGGTTGGTGGCGTGGCATAGCGGTAACGCGTTTGATCCGATCAACGAAGTTATTCTACACCGGGCCGGGTTAGTACTGCGATGAGTGACTGCCTTGAGGTAGGTAAACTATCTCAGTATGTAAACAGCCGCCTAGGTCAACTCAGCCTTCCATTCCTTCGGGGTAGGTAGGCTAAATCGAGTACCTGCCTATCTGGCTGAGGTTAAGGCGGGGCGCGTTCACTTGTGTCGGGTGGCAGGTAACACTGTTTGATCACATACGGCGGGTGACGCTCCGTAGCTCTGAGATGGGTTTTCTGTGAAGAGCTATAGCATTTAACTATGCCACCTCCGACAGGTCGTCGCCATCATGCGCAGTGCTTTTGATTCGCATGCAGGGGCGTATATAGCCAGAAATGTTACTTGCAGGAGGCTCGCCTTTCATTCCCTATTTATTGCTTTTTTTTCGTCCCTTCCTCTTTCTTTTCGTCCACCTTTTCCTTTTCCCCCTTTCTTTCTATTTTCTTCGTCCTCCCTTCTTCTCTCTCCTTCCTATGGGTTTGGGGCGGCGTTCCAGCCGAAATCGAATTGGGTGCATCGAAGCTTTGAAATACGGGATCTGCTGGCAACAGTTTCAGTTATTTTCTTGAGAATCAACTGACCCAAATTGGCACGTTTAATGCAGTATAAACGTGTACTTATATCTTGTCTGGGAAATTGGGGTGAGGGCCTCAGCCCTTTGCCCTCCCCTCCTGGCTACGCCACTGTTCGCATAGGCGATGCGCAATTGTTGGCACTAAACCGAACTGTTATAGATCAGGTTAGACTGTGGGTGCGTGTTACAGCGGCAGAAGATGCGGCTATGGGTGGACAGCGTCATTACGAAATAGATGACGTCATCGACAGACAGCAGCAGCAGAAGCAGCAGTCGGCTGCAGCGTATAGCGCCACAACCTTCTCAGCGACGATAATCACAGTTGCTGGTCCATCACCGGCGTCAGCATCAGTCGTCACAGTTCAGCCTGGCGGCGGAGGCGGCAGTACAGCTGCTGAAACAGCGTCATCAGCCACAGACCGAACATACGTCACTGCAGTCACCAGTGATAAACACGTCGCTTCCACGTTACGTGAAAACACCGCCGACCTCTATCATCGGTACGCGTATTCGCACATGCTAACCGATTTCGGCACCTGGGCGCTTTTAGCCCGATTAACAGTACATTCTGTTTGCTCGATAAAGCACAAACAGCAATGTATACAAATTTCCGGCGTTGAATTTTACAAGATGTGTAAGATTTGCCAGGCTTATCAGAAGCTTAGAAATAGTTTTATCACGTAACAAAACAATTTACACAAGAAGATAAAAATACATAACTCAACGACTTGATAAAAAATAGCAAAAAAGCGATGTGGCATAGTTTTGCTAAGTAGCTAAAACCACGTTGGTGCCAAAATCGGTTAGCATGGGCGAATACGTTAGCGGCACTCAATCATAGTGTCATTCTGCCGCGTTGTAAAGCGTACTTTTACAGAATTCTCAGGTCACCTGTTCGGAGTAGGCACGATCAAAAAGTCACATCTTAGAGCCAACTTTAAGCATTGTCTTGTCTAATGATGTCACTAGAAAGCTGCTTGCAAGTTAATATGTGCATGGCCTCTCCACAAAACAGGTTGCACTGCACTCTGTTGTTCGTTCTTTCCTCTGTTTCTTCGTCAAGCCAAGGACAGAAAGCTGCGAAAACTTCAGACTTCAATTTTGATTTTTAGTCTGCCAGTAGCATGCCTAGAACAGTGGTAATGTTTTTTTTAAAAAAATGTAGCACAAATTTTGCAAAAAAGCCTTGTATCAAACTCGCGCACGGGTTGCTGATGGAACAAATTAAAAATATTAAACGAATTACGCGAATGTTTTAGTCCTATTTTGTATATAACCAAAGTACGTTTTCATTGTACTGCGATTTCGCTACTTCTTTGCAATATTTGAGCAATATTTTTATTAATTTTAGACGCATAACCGCGGCCTAACTCTGGTTAAAATATGAAACCAAGCAAGCAACAATCAATGTCTTGCATCTCGCAAAGCACAGAATCGAGATACGACAGGCTTACTGAACAGCGGATGATAAACTAATATTGTATTAACATTGCAGGCTTGCAGCACTGGTCGTTTGTGAAGCCCTAAGCCTTTATTTGTAAAAATTATAAGTCCCATATCTGTAAAAGCTTTAACCTATAAAAACTAACCCTAACTTTCACCCTAACCCTAACCCTGTCTATAATTCAAAGTTTATCAGTAACACTAACCCTAATTTTTACAGATAATGGCCTTTTACAGTCGTTCACTGTGGCTGCATAAGCCGAAGAACGAAAGGTGAAACTCTGCAGCAGAAAAACACGACCGTTATTGTCATTATCGTTGCGGAATAAATTCAATTGAATATCAATTAACGTTCCGCGGTCTGGTGTTGAATGTTTACATAGGAACGCGCCGGTAGATAATCACTTTCTCAAACACCCGAAAACACCCGAAGTTCGACGGCTGCAGTCAGGCGGCGTCGGCAAACAGCATTCATTGTGCAGCTTGCAGAACGCCGTTTTTCATCACAATAGCCCGTCATCACAGCGCCGCATGAGCAAACAGTGGTCGATGCCGCTAAGCAGCTCTGAGACGACTGGAACAGCAACCAATGGCGGAAAACAGGCAAACAGTCGAACCACTTCGTTGTCAAAGTCTTCGTCGTGCAGGTCCGCCGGCGCGGCACCACCAGTCACCGTTGTCAAGAGACATCCTCCAGGCGGCGGCGGCGGTGGCAATAACTTGGCTGCCGAAATCACGATCGACGTTGTGGACGCTGACGACGACGTCACGATGACGTCACAATCCTCACCACGACGTGGTTCAATGGTGCGCAATAGTTCGGTCAACAGCGAGAGGCAGTTGCTGGATGTTTACTACGACACGCAGCACAGGTGATAGCGTCACAGTGCCCGCCAGTCTATAGCCTTTCTTTAAGAGTTGTTGTTTGCCGGGGTTTGAAGATAAGAAATAACACCTTTGATTCTTTATTGACCACGTCGAAGCTGCATATGTAAAATGTAGATAAACACAAACATGGGAATGTTGTGAATCATCTGGTACAACACAAACAACAACAAAGAATAACAATGTCAGTATTTATTTCGCTGAATAGAATGCACATTGCTATCTATTTCAAGATGACTCAAATGTAGGCATGTACAAGAATAAGCGCATTAGTCAACGCTGGCCATCCATGCCAAATCTTTATTTCGTCAAGAAGCAACAGTGCAAGGATCAGTACACTGAACAGGCAATATGCAGTGTAAAATAAAGACGAAAGTTATCTCTTTTTTAATTTTAAGAAATTGTATTTTGTCAATAAATTCCGCTAGTCTTGTATCACATTCGGTCAGGTACAATGGAAGGCGTCGTCAGTCGATGAGCTTAGAGATGGTTCCTGAACCGAGATTAGACTCCCTGCAACCATCTTGCGGACTGCTAGCACAACGTCGCGTCAAAAGCTATGAAGACGCCGTCGGTGAACCACCCGACTATGACCGTAACAGCATCACTCAGTTCATCTGGGCGCCGTTTTCGACCAAACCGAACGTCGACGAACTCCGTCGGACGACCTCAGCGGCAATGGCGACTGCGTCACTAGCCAGTGCTGGACGGTCACATCCGACCTTCAGCCGTGACAGAAGACAGACAGACAGACAGACCACATCCGACGTTCAGCTACAACGACACGGGCAGCTTTGAGGAGGTCGACGAGGAAAAGGTACAGTCTATATTGTGCGGCAACAAAGTAGTCTATCTCCTAAAGTTGTTTGCCTTTTTTTCAAGCAGACGCTTAAAATTTTAATGCTAAAATTTACATGCATTATCTGTTTTAACTTACACTTAAAAAGTCAAGCGGCATTTGATATTTTTTTATCGTAGCGAAATTTTTGCGAGACAGCGTCGTAATTTTGCACTTTAAAAAACTTGCAACTGTAATAATAAGTAACGCATATCGAAAACAACTGGGACAATTTGGTTGTTAGTGAGAAAAACTTTATAACAACAACAACATCAACAACAATATTTATTTGGGAAAAAGCAACCAGGCTGCCAGAAAGGGCACAGGCCCACCAAAGCTGGCCTCCCAAAAGTCAAATAAGGAAAATGAATGTACAGCCTTTACTTTGAATTGATTGTTTGTCTTGGCTGTAGGTTGAGATACTATTAGATCGGTCTGCTGCGGCGTCGACGCCGCTCGTCACGACGACGACGACCAAGACAACTTCCCTTTCTGAACAGATCCAGTCGCGTGCGTTGTGGCGACTGCGCGCGTCTCTCGCCGAGACCGAGTCGTTTAGTGACGAGACCGAGACGAGACCGAGTCATTTAGTGACGTCGTGCGCATGGAGCACTTCGCGTCGTCGCCGGAAGTGCCGTCGTCGATGGCGTCGTTCGAGTCCAACGCGACGCCGGCGCCGCCCCCTGGCGACTGGCGAGCAGCGCGGACATCTGTGGGTGACGTCACTGCACCGGACACCGTCCAGCCACAAGCACAACCAACAGCAGCGTCAGCGTCAGCAGGAGCAGCATCATGCAGTCACGCTGGCTTGACGGCACCGACTGAGACGAGAAGGCAAGCGTTCAGGCGGGCGATAGCACAACGATGGACAGCGACAAGAATCGATGGCGCCGGCGACCGACGAGCACAGACGAGCTTTGACAGTATCGAGACCGACGGCGATATCTCCGATACCAGTTGTAGACCAGAGATGACTACGACAAGCTTCGACTCGACCACGACTACAACAACGACTACAACAGATAACACAGACGACGTCGATTACGGTGTACAGGCATCTCGCAGTCAGCACGACAGTGGCTACAGATCCGTCGAGGTTCATACATCTCTTCCCCATTAAGCACAGTGTGAAGCAATCCTACGTAGCTACGTAGGCCTACACAGAAAAAAAATCATGAAATCATAAAAATGCAATGCAAGGACAAAAGCCTGATTTCAGCAGCGAACGAATTTCAGATGCCCATTTTTATATCTTCCACGTATTCAATTTTAAAGCTCGTTTTAACGTTGAGGTTAACGCACTGATCTCGATCAACAAATTTTCTCTACGTTGAGCCAGATTTATACTTGGATGGGTCACGTGTGACTGAGGATTCTCGATTCTCAATGCTCTCTGCTGACAGGTAAACAATGTCGATATGCAACCAACTAGCTAACACAACTCAGCCGTCCATCTCTGCGGAGTACATAAATCGAGTAAGGTGCAATTGTGTAGGCGTGGGTAAACCAAAATGACGAATCACGCTTGAGATGGACAATGTTTTAGCGCTATCTTGCAGCTACTAGACGCGTTTTCTGCGCTTTTAATGTGTCCAACATGCATCTGCGCGGTCTGACTAATCATTTATGCGCCCTGATTCTTTCGGAGACTTTGGCGCTTCATAAATCATTTTTATTATTTACTTATAAGGAAAATAAATGCGTACACCGCATAGACTGTAGAATTGATTTGTTGTCTGTGATGTCTCTGTTCATCACATGACAACATCAGCAGCAACATCACCAGCAGACGAAACTTGATCGACATGGCGGCAGTGATCCTCCAAGCTGTATCCAGTCGGGTCGCGAACCGTCCCACAAGGACGATACAACGCTCGTGCCTGTGAACGGTGCAGCTTTTGACAGACGCGATGGAAAGACGGCCTCCAAAAAACGTCGCCAGTTCCGCTCCAGTGGTGCCGACAGACGCATGCAGGTACCATCATTATTCCATCCACGCTGGCACTCGTACTGACTAGTTCTGTCATACAGTGGGATAACGTTGTAGGCTATAGGCTAAACGACCAATCGTCGGCCAGTGGCTTAGCCGACACTTATTTCAATAAGTGTCGGCTAAGCCACTGTCTGCAGTGTATAAGTTCGTTTAACACTCACTTATCCAACTTTAGACCGTGATTTTCCATGCATTGTTTATTTCTAGAAATCAGATAGATAGAATACGATAGGGCCTAATAGCAAACTTTGTCCACTACATATTGTACATTTATTCCACTATTTAACTACCGCAGACAGTGGCTTTCAGCGAAAACGACGAGACAAATTAATAATAGCGTACGTTAGGAAACTAATTAATCTAACTAATTTTAACGCGTCTTGTCACAAAAGCGCAAATTCACTCTACGTTATCTGTCAACTCAACATTAGGTTTTGCCAATCGTATTCGCTCTGCTTTGTTTACCGTATTCTTGCTTAAACCACGCTCTAATTGCACTGGTATCTTCTTCCTGATTTTTAACTGCAGTCGTACGGGGGGCATAAAGCAATCGAAGGTGTAGTCCATGCGATCCGAACGTAGTTTAAGTACGATACCGCATACTTCAGTGTTTGGAGTGGTATAAGCTCGTAATAAGTAGGCCTTAGTCACCCACTCTATCAGCAGTGCGGTATCTAGTACAAATACCATCCACGAGGCATCTGTATCTAACGTGGCGTGTATGATACCAGGTGTGCGGGAGCATCAACGAGGAACACGCAATGACGTCATCAGGCAATGACGTCATCATTACCAGCGTCTCCAGCAGCAGCAGCGAGCGATTCAGTCAACAGACAAATGACTGCGGCGTCGAGTCGATGGCTTAAGCTTCGTCTGTATGGCACCGGCACTGGCAGTGGTGGTCGTCGTGGTAGTTAAATGGTATAGGCTTTATACTAGGAAGGCCACGCGTCTCAGTGCTACGGAGCGTCGCCTGCCATGTGGCGATGGCAGTGGTGGTCGCGTTCTGCCGTCGTCGGCGCTGTTGGCTCATCGTCGTCGTCAGGCGTCGTCGTCGTCGTTGCCTTGCCGCGACTACAGCGTCGACAAGTTGACCGACGCCGTCTTCCATGAGTCTCCATCCTTCTTTTCTTCCTTCCATGTACCGCCTCCTCACAAACTGACCATTATCTACACTACTGTGTCGGTCCAGTTCGCGGCAGGTAGCCACTGTACGGACCAGTTCCGTCGAATGACCTACAGACCCATCGGTGTACTGGTAGATTTGCCGACACCGAACGACTGGCGGCGTGTTGGACCATAGAGCGTTGACGCGTTGTTTGTTTGACGCCGTTTTCCACGAGTTTCTGCGCCACGACCCGCTGCTGGACGTGCGTCAGTCGCCGCTAGTGGCGCCACAGTCACTACGAGACGTTCAGACGCAGTCAGTCTGTCGACAGCAGCAGGGTAGATCTGCCGCCGCCGCCGCTGCAATGACTGCAGCACCTGTACCACCGCTGACACCCACTCCAAGCCTAATGAGTCACCCGCATTGACACCCTCGTCACCCGCTCACCCGCTCACCCGCACAGTCAATAACCGTCGCCCGCCGACGATCAATGTTTCCAATTTTCGTCTTTCCGATTACTCATTATGGTTTAAAAAGCTGCACTAAATCTGGCTGGTCGATTCTCGGGAATATAATTACAAATGTTGCCACTAGTTGTCGTATTTTAAGACCAAAATGCACCGAATTCGAATTCCGCTAGGTCTTCGTCCTGTTTCCAGATGGGCAGCTCACAGATGGGCTTCTCAAGCTCTCTAGCTGGATTTAAAGGTCTTACTTCTTAACGCAAGGGAGAGGAGGAAAATGGAGAGAATGGAAAGGGAGGGAAGGAAGGGGAATTATCACGCGCATTGGCAGTGTGATATCATGGCAACCTAGCGACTCAGAATGCTCACGTCATCGCTACCATAGAAACTGTTTTCATGCCGTCCCTACTGTTTCGCTCGACTAAAACTGATCAGTATTGGTCTACTTGGTAGCGAGTAATGAACTTGTTACATAATTCACAGACTGAGCATGAGCAATCTACAGGGTGAATCATAAAACAAAGGTTAAAAGTGGTGGAGCGTCACCTGCCATATGGGATCACAGTTTTACTTGCCACCCGACACAGGTGAACGAGGCCCCACTTTAACCCCAACCAGATAAACGGGTACTCAATTTACCTACCCTAGAGAGATGGAAGGCTGAGTTGATCTAAACGGTTGGTTAGATAGCGAGATTGTATGCCTCCCCGCAGACAGTCACCCATCCAAGTGCTAACCCTGCCCGGCGTAGAGCAACTTCGTTGATCTGACACAACGCGTTACCGCTACGCCACGCCACGCCACTAACCCAAGTGGAACATACATGTACTTGCTTTTTGTAGATCATAGATGTAAAACGTTTTTTTACGTTTTTTAACGTTTTTTTACTTTGCTCAACTTTTTGCTTATTTTAAAAAAACGTGCATTGAAAATCTCATCAAAAGCTTCGTGAAGCACTTTTAGGATTACAGAAACGAATTAATTAAATTTATGAATCAATAAATCATAATGATGTAGTTTACTTAGTTAGTCTAAATATATTAAATAAAACTTTTTAGCTAGCATATTTAGTTAGTTTAATGCTGTTATCTTACGACCACACAGCTGAATTAAAATTAAATCAAGTTCTCTTTATCTAAACTATTATTCTAAGTATACTGCGCTTACAGCATTAGGCATCAGGCAAGAAGTTGAACACATTATGGCCAACGTTTTTTTATTCAACGTTTTTGAACGTTTTTTATTTTTGCCACGTTTTTTTTACTTTTTTATCGTTTTTAAAAATTTTTCCTGGAACATTTTTTAAATCTATGATGTAGATCGAGTAATCGAACAGTTTCGAAAACATGCACCCCTCCTACTGAGAGATCTGTCTAGTCTGCGAGATAGGAAAGCTGAACTTGTGTTTTCGTGGTGTCAGTGGCGTCCCGGTGATACTGTCCGTATAATTTTACACCCGTTTGTTTATCTTATAACGTGATCCTGTAGGTTACCTATTATGTGGCTGTTTCAGTGTTACCAATAATTAAGAGAAGTACATTATGTTTGTTATTGTTTTGTTGTTCCGTCGTCACCACACGTGACTGTCAGTTCCAAACAATTAACACCCAAAAAATACAAAAATATGCACTGTATATACTCTATACAGTTCGCTTTTCAATCACTGTCCACAGGAAAACCAAACTATGACGAAACCCAACATTTTAATGCCCTACTGGAACGAAACTTCACCTTCAGCAAAACATTGAATGACGAATAACGCACGTTGATGTTCTCGCGTTACCATAACGGTCAATTAGCACGCATGAATTGGATTTCGTGTATATAATAAAACTCCTACCAAACTAATTGGAAGCATTTGGCATAACACAAGAGTATCCGAGTGCGTTAAATGTAAAGATTAGGCTTATCTTACTATCGTAATTCTGGGCGTTTATTAAAATAAAACGAACGCGCTTAGTAGGTTGACAGGGTGAATCATAAAACAAAGGCTAAAGGTGGTGGAGCGTCACCTGCCACATGGGATCACATAGTTTTACCTGCCACCCGACACAGGTGAACATTCTGTAACTTTGCACTTCATTCGTAGGCCTATAGCCTAATAATCGTTTTCATTTGCAAAATAATAGTGTATTTATTAATAGGCAAGTAAACGGTTTGCACTGCATTGCGCTTCGTATACTGATTTAAAACATTCGACAAACATGTCATGCGTAACACGGGTCTAAGTACTCGTAAGCTTATGTTATTTAAGTATTTTTGTTTTTTTAACGCAACAGAACTGCTTAAGCTGTGCCAACTTTTTTTCTTTTTAAAACAAAGTTGAGTGGCAGTAGATTTTCCTGAAAATGAGAATTTTTACAATTGTTATGTCGTCTAGAAAGTTTTGTCACAATTGGTTTTTGTCGTGTACACTGCGTAAAACTTAAAAATTACAAAAACAAGAAGTTCTTGGATAACTCAGATTTTTGACGAGAACGTGGTACAACCTAAAAAACAAGACAGCTGCTATCTCCCAATGGTAAAGGTAAGAGGATTCTGAAATTCAACATAGTCAATTATCGATTATCTTATCTTCAAAATAGGGATGTTTCACTTTAGACTGTGATTGGCTGTGACGTCATATAGACGTCGTCACCATGGTGACGCATCATGAGCATCATTATAGTTAGCGCACTAGCACTGCAGCGCTGTGCTACGCTGCAGCAATGTAGCACAGCGCTGTGTATCGAGGCCGCAGGCCGAGTTGAGGCCGGATGGGCAGAAAATACAGGCCGCAGGCCGATACTATGGCAAAAATCAAGCGGACAAGTCGTGTTAATTAAAATAATATCTAATGATTTAATAGCGTAGAAACTACATTATTTAAATTGTAGAAAATTAGTTCAAAGTTTTAGGCTACAGACACGATATATCAAATGTGTTGACCAATTTTAGAATCATCCAAGTACGTCTTGAGCACAGTGAAGAAACACGAAACAATTTTGGAAGTTCCCCGTCCTTCTATAATATTAATAGCATCCCAAGGAAATGCCATAAGTTCTTGGAAATGGACGGGAATATATCCGGGTTATACTCACTCCCCAGGGAAACATGTCCGAGGATATGTCGTTCGTTCGAGATAAATGTACCGGTCGCTTGTCGACAAATGTTAACTTAAGCTGTCAAACTGGAATCTGGTCTGTCATTCCAAGGCAAAGTATACAGCGGTCTTGTAAATCTAAATCCTGCTACACGTGTACGTATACGGTATAATCACGTTATGACGTGACGGTTATTTGATTTCGTCAGCTGACAGACAGTGCGGTGCGCACATTACATGAGCTAGTGAAAAATGAGCACCGGCGTTTGGCGGTAGCTAGCAGCAGTAACATAATAGTGACGACGTGGGGCGCGTCTGGCGGTAAGGCGAGCCGACCAACGTAAAACCCTGTCATGTAATAGACGCGATCGTTCATCTTCCGTCCATCCGTCCCAATGCTGTCTGTAGCAGGTGCTGCTGAAGCTGCTGCTACCAAAGGACGGAAATCAGGGAGACGGACATTTCCCCCTGCACCTGTCAACCGCGGACGTTTCCCCCTTCGGATATTTTCCCCGCCCTAACCTTTTTCCCCTGCTTTTTCAGTGCCTAAGACGTTTTCCCTCTAGGCCAGTAACAGCACAAAATCATAATCAGCGCCAAGCCTCAGCAGAAATTTCTTGCAACGCCAAAAGCAACTCCACCCTTGAAGTTTCCTGGGCGTTGAGTATTTTTACGCGAGATAGCAGAATGCTTCGCGCCTCTTAGCCATGGCCTGGGCGTCTATCCGTCTGTCCGTCTGTTTGTCCCTCTGTCACACTCTTAAGCCCTATCAAAACGGTGCAAGCTAGAATCACGAAATCTTCATTGTTGGCTGCCCAAAGGACTAGATTTTCGCCACGAAATTTCAAGCCCCTGGGTGAGGGGGTTCCCTTCAAACGAGGGCGTCAAAAAAGGTACCTACCTAAAAGACGTCATATTGCCGTTATTGACTCGTCTATTGTGAAAACGGTTGCAGATAGGTACAAAGGCCTAGATGTTGTTTATCATAACAAGCACTGGTCACGGGATTTTTAGTTTTATCAACATCGATTACCTTGAACGACTTTGTACCCCAAAAATTAGCGGTTTTCGTAAATTTTTCGTGATTTCGGCGCCACACATTTTAAGAGTGATTTGCGCCCAAATAGCTGGAAATAAACCCAAACAACCTGCATATAAAATTTTCAGCATTAAACATAGATTTTAGCAGTCCAAGTCCCGACTTCTTAAGTTTAAGGAGGCCTGCGCACACGGGCGTCAAAGAATGGTACCGGGTACCCGCCTGAAAAAGGTTATTTTACTGCTATTAACTCGTGTAGAGTGAAAACATTTGCAGATAGGTATATACATGCTGCTTATCACAACAAAAACTAGCCACGGGATTTTTAAATTTATTAACATTAATGACCTTGAACGACCTTGAACCTTGAATGATAGGGGATTTTAATGTTTATTTGGAAATTTTCGGCTTCGGCGCACATTTCAAGAGTGAATTGAGCCGAAATAGCTGAAGATAAACCTTGACAACCTGCGTAGGCCTATAAAACTTTTAGCACAGAACGTCCTTTTTTAACAATCAAATTTCCGACCTTTTAAATTCAAGGAGTCTTCCTTACGGAAGCCTCAAATTTGGGTACTCCTTTGAAACTCATTATTATTTTGTTGCATGCTGTACACAATTGCCCATGTGGCAGCACCGCTGCTATCGCGCATCACGTAAGCTTTGCTCAAATTACTTGTTCAAACACGTTAAGTTTTAGCACGCGCAGCAATTAACAGCAAATAGGGACGTACGCGTCCACGAGACGATTGACTCAACACGCTACAGACTGAGCCAAGAAAATAGAAGTAATTAATGCACGTCTATCTCTTGCGTCACAAAGAAAGACGAAAAAAGAAACGAAATTCCATGAACTACAGACTCTGTCCGTGCAGTGGCAGACAGTGCGCTTTGAGTGACATTTTGATTTTGACGTCGCAGTCTATGCTTACAGAGACTATTAATGATAACACTAGCACAAAAGTGTTAGATGTTTGCTGCATTCTTTCACTATGCTGGCATTGAAAATTATGCCAATATGTAACGTTCGATTGTCTCGTAACAGTATCGGGAGAATGGAAACATCCGGGGGAAACATGTACGGGGGAAAATAATGTCCTACACCCGGAAATCAGCGTCCAGGCCCAGCCTCAGCTGTGATGACGCCAGCAGCAGCAGCAGCTACTAGTAGACCTACAGGTGTCAACAGTTTGTCATCTAGCTGCTGCCTGCTCTGCCGGTTTGCCGCGCTCCTCGCATTGTCACGAAAACAGTTCGCACCAGCAGCCAGTCCAGAGACTTCCGCTCATTATGTCCATCTTCGATTGAGTCATCGTGTTTTGTATGCTATAGTTGCGCCGATTTCAGAGAATGCGAGTATTGTTTGTCTGTTTCACCGTCGGTTTTAATACCCCCCCATCTCAGCCGAGACAGTTAAAGGGGCCTATATATTTTGTTTACCAAAAATAACAACAATAATAGTTAATTACACAAATTTAATAAACAAACGCATCGTAACAATATTAACACGCGATAACAGTATGCAACCACAAGTATACGGATGAAGCAAATGACGCTGCTCAGTAACTACCGTTCATGACATAGGCTATATTTAGGCCTATAGTACCTGAGTTAATACAAATGAATAAAGTCCTGAATTTACATTTGTTTTTGTTTAATGTTTAACATGATATGGGTGTTTGTCTCTTCCAATAGAAAACGTGCAATCATAACTTGTGATAACTAATAAGCAGTCATCACATAGTAAATGCCTGATGTTTTTTAAGATCTTAAATCGTGGCCCGACAATCAAGCTTGGCTCTGACACCATCCAGCCCAGTGGACACGTACGCGTGCTAGGAGTTGTTATGTCGTCTGATTTGAGTCTTGAGAAACATGTCTCAGCCGTCAGTGCTACCTGCTTCTTTCATCTCAGACAAATTCGTCGTGTCCGGCAGTCGTTGGATGTCGGGTCAGCTAAAACCCTCGTGCAAGCATTTGTGACATCTCGCGTTGACTACTGTAACGATGTGCTGGCTGAGTCACCGAGAGTCATAACAGACAAGTTGCAGAGATCGATGAATTTAGCTGCCCGCGTCGTCACTGACACTCGGAGGTACGACAGCGGTTTGTCGCGATTAATGCATGATGAGCTCCACTGGCTCGATGTCACCGATCGAGTACGATTTAAGCTCGCAGTGCTCATGTATCGATGTCTCCATGGAACTGCTCCGCCGTACTTGATGGACAGTTGTACACTCACAGCAGAAGTCACTGGCCGTCAACATCTGC
>Ga0209671_1000076_pt1 | contig 41543 bp, 26 predicted proteins | sample WorMetHERISLAND2_2_FD_187401 | JGI IMG/M metagenome (GOLD analysis project Ga0209671, IMG submission 187401) | Marine gutless worms symbiont microbial communities from Max Planck institute for Marine Microbiology, Germany - Olavius geniculatus... | ecosystem: Host-associated > Annelida >...
GATTTTTGCCGGTAAATTGTCGGCCGGGAAGACTTTTCTGGGGGCGATCCTATAATGGGGCACCGGCCAACCGGTCGTTCTCTCGCCGCTCGAGTCGGCCGTGGCAGTTTTTTTCAAGCGCCCCATTCACTGACTGCAGACACGCGTGAAGATGAATCCCCCACCCCCTCATCCACTCCCGCGACGCGTTCATTCATAAATTTCACTCGTCGGCGAGCGCAAGTTGCGTGGGCGGACGAACGACCATCAGCGACATCTGAAAACTAGTACGGTACGAAAAACGTTCATTCATAACTCCAACAGCGCCACAGTGCCATTCACAAAGTTCACACGCGGCGCTCACTATTCGTGTTCACGCGCCGTATTGTGTGTAGACGTGACGACGCACAAAGCCGAATCGCCGACACTGGGACTACTGTCTTTCTCTTATGACCCCGTTTTCTTTCCCTTTTTTCGTGATGAAAAGTGAGGACACAAAAGTTTAAAAACGATTATGCTCACGAAAGACTAAAAAACAATAATGCATCGTGTAGCCTACCAAAAATACTGTGCCAATGTTATTTTTTGAATAACTCCGTTGAAGATTGGCCGATTTTAATTATTTTTGGCACGCAACATCACGAAATAACTTGATACAAATGACTGTAGGCCTAGTTTTGCTCTTCTCACCTTGATACTGTTGCTACACTGCCTTGTGAAATGCAAAAGTCGTAGTTTAGCCGTTTACAGCAATGACTTAATTCGATGGTCGTTATTATTAGGCATATAAAACTTCATGCTCAATGTATAAAACTCAGTAGTTTTATCGACCTACTTCAACTTTTAGCTAGTTATTTTACACAACTAGGTAGCTAAGAGCAGCATTTTGTGTACGAAAGCAAGTATGTCAGCTTCAAATCCGCGCACTGTATCTCAATTTATATAAGGCGACTTTCAAGGACGCAATAATCATGAAACTAAAAGTAGCCCATGTGACACAGACATGGTTACACAGCACGTGGGTGTATTAAACAGCGAGCAGGCTGAGATCTGAAGAGTTGTACGTCTTTGTACATGTGGCTTTCGCTAAACAATTTACGAATTATATCACTGTGTGGCTGAACTTCGACCTCCACGAAGGCGCGCGACCAAGTGCATGCCGGGGGCTACAGTTACTGCTGTAGACTGAAGAAACGGGTAACCGAGCGTGCAGGAATGGCGAGGATAGTCGTATAATGAAGACACACTGCAGATGTGGTGCCGGTGTCCGCCATTCCGTCAGACCGCCACGATTAGGGACAGGATTAGGGCCAGTGTTAGAGTTAGTCTAGCGTTTAATAAAGTACAGTTTCGTCGTCGTCGCATTCTGGGAGGTCGAGGTACTCCACCGATTCTGGTGAAAGGGAGTCGTGACCCTTCCGTGAAAAGCCAGAGACACATCTCTATTTTAATTAGCACTCAGTTCGACTCTGCACCTGGACATCTTTCATGGTTTTTCTGCACTCAAGACTGCCGGCATGTCCACAACCACTACTGGTCTGGAGCCTTCAACTTGTTGAAGTTTGACCGTACACCTAAGAAGAAAAATTTTGCGGCCGCTCGGAATGGCGAACCCGAATCCCAGACACCCAGAGCTAAAATTACAGCTATAGCTAATCCATTATCGACACGAGTCCCCATTCGGTCGCAGTCCTGTGCGAGAGATCAACTTCGCCGATGAAAGGCGCAGCATGGCCGTGTGTATCCGAGCGCCGGTGCGTTGAGGCCCGTTTGGCGACCTGTGCGACAGCTAGTCAGCACCGTGCAGCGTGCGTCACTCACCTTGCACTGCAGCAGCAGCTGGTCACACGACACATTCGTCCCTATCAATGCCATCAACGATCGACAAACCGTCCCACTCGCATTGCTCATGAGTCATTCTGTAACTGAGCAGAATAACGATAAACGGCATCGTGTATTTCTCTCAGTATAGGCCTACGTTTTACTAGCGCATTCCGATTTCCGACTGAATGCACCCTTCAAACGTACAATGTTAAAAATGCAGATTTTTATTTATAAATTGACCAAAATGCAATGCCATAAAAGGCAATTCACGAATTGCTTAACAGTAGGCCTAGGCCCTTAGCCGACCGTAGGCCTACTTAAATAACGGTCGAGCTGTTGTCATGGTTGTCGTCCGTCCGTCTATCCGTCTCTCTGTCCGGCCGTCTTTCACGGATGTACTGTGGCTAAACGGTGCAAGATAGGGCCTAGGTTGCTATTGATCATTGACAGGAAGTTGCATATTGGCTTTCAAATGACATGAAAATCATCGACCTTGGATGACCTTGAAGGTCACTGACAACTGGTACGGCCGGCTATCCTAGCGAAAGCTGGGCCTCTTGTTAACGTAAGCCTATATGCGTTAGTTCGTGAAGGTCATGACGCGAAAATTAGGACAAGTTATAAATAGAAGGCGCTATACGTTCTTTGAACAATAAATTACAGTTCGCTAGAGTAATCGCCGCTAGCTACGTGAAGCTAAGTAGTTTCCTCAGTGAACACGGCTGGTTAGTGTTTAGCTGGTCTAATACAATACTAGGGCCTATAACTCTACACTGTCAACGGTGCTGGCTGCTTTAACGTGAAGAATATAGGCACCGTAAAAAGCTTATTTAAATATTTCATTAAAAAACTTCGTGACTAACTCGTACGGAAGTAAAAACCCGCGTCTCTGATAAGCTGTGAAATTTACAACACGGTTCAATTATAAGCCAATACAACGTTTAGCTCATAAGCCTACCTATATATAAACACCTATAATTGACTGTGCCTGTGCTATACTGATACAGCTGCCAATGTGCAACTGCTGCTGTTCAATATAGGGAGTCTCAGCATTATTGAGCAATCACCATTGGAAGCCCACACATCACACACTGCAGGCGCTGTGGGAACATACGCCCGCGACGTTGACGTTGGCGAAGATCACACCTGCACAGGTGCCCAGCGTGACAATTACTGGTACCAGCGGGCGACTGACTGAAGACGACGACATGTACGTATATGCCCAGACGCGCACATCAGACTTGCAACGACTGACTGGATCCATAGATCACTCTGCGGAGGACAGAGACAGCACGTGATGTATCGGTCGGTCACTCCGGCGTGGAGTAATATTCTTGCACAATAGCACACGCCAGCGCAGCGCCCATTTGAGACCACACAGACACCACTCGAGCAACGCACGTTGTAATGGGCCAAAGAAAGAAGCTCGATGCCGTTAGAGGACAGCCACATTTCCGGAAATTGCAGTGAACTTATTTTTTTCTGAGAGCTAGGGCGCCTTCAGACCACACACCCATACAGGCAGAATAACCACAGGCAGTGACCACTTTCCAGTTTTCACACCGAATGAAATTCCCCGACTTTCCCCTGACTGTTCCAATAGGACAGGCAAAGATTCATCGATGTACCGTTTACGCTACGGTCGTCAGTCATTGCTTCACATCAATTTAAACAGCCCCTGTGCTTTCAAGATTCATTACTTAATAAACCGTGGCTACTGCTGTAACAGCAGCGAATTTTTAAAAGAAATTGTGAAATAAGAACCGCAGGACTATACTGGAAATATGCATGATGTTTATAGCCTACATTCACTCTTTTCCAGTTTTCCTTGACTTTTTCCTGACCAATTTGAAATTCTCTGAGACCATGACTTTTACACATTATCCAGGTTAGTGGCCACACAGTTCCTATTCCTAACCCATAGTCCATTTGCCGACCAATGCCACAGTCTGCACTTTACACAGTGCTTATTATATACGGCCGTCCTTACAGGCCGCATAGCGCGTTTTGTTCGCACCTCTGCATGGTCTGTCTGCATGTGCGATATAGGTATATCCTAGTAACCGGGGTGCTAATTTTCAGCCAAAAAAGTCAAAGGTACGGGGGAGGCGGAGGGCCGCATAATGGGCCAGCATCGCATATAAACCTAGACCACGCTGAAATACTCAAGTATCTTGAACACATGACGCAATAAGCAACAGTTAACGAACAGTATAAAGCCCTAATTCCATTACGCCGACTTTCACCGAAACTTCCCCGCGAGGAAAGTCGTGGACACAAACCATCTCGACATGTTGAGATGTTTGCGACAAAGTCCGTGACAAGTCCGCGACAAACCAGTTGCAAGTTAGTCCGTTACAATACACGGCGAAAGTCGGCGACGTGATTTGTGTCGCGAACTTCCATGATTTGTGTCCACGACTTCGCAAAGTCGCCGTAATGGAATTCGGGCTTAATGCAACATCACCACTGGCAGAATCTGGGTACAAAATACAACAAGCGTCAATATTTCACTGGTCACTCATTGAATGGTAAAACTAGAATAAGAGTAATGGCGGCCTATTCAAAGTCACTGGTACAAGCACATATGACACCATAAACCACCACAACACAAACTGACCGACGACACTGATTTATATTTCTGCAAAAAGCAATTTTTGTATCGATTTGTGAGACGTGATGCAAATTATTAATGGCACTTTCACTTCACAACAAGTACTGGTGGTACACAACATCTTGCTTATAGAGTTGTTGTTACACTTCTTACCATATTTTTCTGATCTGTAGAAAAGGAAAAACATATGCATATTTTACGTCATCATACGTCAGCCTTGCCTACATCTAACTGTCTGTTACAAGTAAGCAGATTTTGGTCGTTCAGAAACTAGTGACACATGTTCCGGCGCCGTGAAAACCAGCATAAAGGAGAGACACATGACTGACATGTGCTCATTTGCTGTATCATAGAAGTTAATCAGCTATGTAACAGTATCACAGAACATGTAACTACCAAGCACAACGGAAACTACGACGTACAGTACAGGAAACTCGGAAAAGAAGTCAATTTACGAATGAAGGTCTACGAGGTACTCTAAATGAAAGAAATACAACTAAACACTCTAACGCTTACATGTGGTAGGCTTATGTGTATCCACTGAGCATTCTTGATAAAAAGTGGTTCAAACGAACCAAATAAAAACTGCAATCAGTAGGAATGAAACTCGGGATTATCCTTCTGACAAATTCTAGTAAAAAAAACTATACACTGAGCAATGCAAGTTATATGCAGACATTCATAAAAAACTGTTGCCTAATAGCTCGGGTAGTTGCAAGTGAATTACATAAAATGTGCTTCATCAGATGAGGTCAAAATTTCTACTGTATATTTTTCCAATGATCCGTGTGTTTCAGATAAAATCAGCCACATACACCAATGTACACAATAAATGTGCACATTAACAGGCATAAACACAGCACAGCTAACTTCAAACCTGTGAAACATAGAAGTAATTAACAACATATAAAACTTGCCATTTTCAGAGTTACTCCCAGTTATGTTCGAAAGTGTCCCCAAAAGTGCCCAACAAGAACTATGCATACTGCATTTTTGATTATCAGAAGCAATGTTTAATTAAGAAATACGAAAATGTGTGCAAAATTTCACTCTGCCTCTAGCAATTGCTGAACTATAACGTCTATAACACTGAATTAAGCAATACTGAACCAATAAGTATTATATAATAACAATCAGCATATTTAAAGTAATACTAACAAGAACATACTCAACAGTCAACGCCAAATGTGTTCAAGCTTTAGACTGATCCATCTATTGTTATCGGTTATACAATACATCAGCTGTAATGACGGCAACACTCTGAAACAGTTAGTCAATAAAACATTGTTATTAACACTAAAATACAGAGAAGCATTATAAGTAACTATGAACAATGAAAACACACTAGGCTACTGCCACAATGCAGACCATTACCGTACATCTTGCAATGCGGGCAAAAACACCAAAAAAAATTCAACATTAATTGCACAAACTTTACCAGTATGGTACGAATAAAACAGATACAATAGTCCATCATTTGTGGGTCCAGTAAAATATGACTACCATATTACTACCTTCAATTTTTGTTTAACAACAAATTTTATGAGGTGTTACTCTAAATCAGACTGGGTTCCCCAAAAATTGGAGTAGAGCTATAGAGAACCAATACCAATCCTGTTACTGAACCAACAGCATCTTGAGGCACTGAAGCATGATGCAATAAGCATGCTGCATGTAAATGCGTCTGTAGCTAACAGCAAAGAAAATATCAGCATTCTGCTTGCTTTCAACAAATAGCATGATGGAATACAGTGAATCTGAATGAATAAACTCAGTTTGAATCTACTCCTGGAATAACATCTTACACTGGAGAAATATGAACTCAGCACAGAAATGCTCAACGGCATAAAGTCAGTATCAATCTACGTATAGAATGAGCAATGCAGTGGAAATGTATTGTGATTATCTACTAGCTGCCGACTAGTGACATGACTAAGCATTATGACACAGATGAAAGCTCCTCAGATGCTTAATACTGTGCTATGTACAGTCATAATATTATATATGGTACATATTCACTGAAAATACCAAATACTACCCTACGTATGTAACAAGGTCATAACTTCCATCAAATTGATGAAATATTAACAAAATGTGCCACTTCAAGTAACAATGTAGCTTATACAGCAAATATTACTCAACTCAACTGTTCATAAAATGCATCTAACTACGAATGCCCAATATAATAAGAGATATTGTTCAGTAAGAAGCTTAACCGAAGTTAAACCATACAACGGAATTAGCCGATACTTCCAATAATACTGTAGTCTGTAGATGACTTTTTTGTTTTAACTCGATTTACTGGGTACCTAAATGAATGGCAGTCGATCTCAAGTGATGAGTCACCATAGAATGAATCACTTTTTGTGGAAGCAGAATTTCCTTCAAACAGGCTACGACAACTGTTCACGTGCCCTTGACAATTAACTTCGTAGCCATAAAGCAAATTTTCTTTATCCACACTCGACAATCTCTGTGGTCCACTCTCAAGATCTGGTGAGCCATGGGCAATTAAGCCGGTGGATTCCGAACAGTTCACTTTAGCAGTTTCCATCTCAAACATTCGTTTGCGTTCAGACAGTCGTGGAATATGTTTGGCAGACGTAGCAGGAATGTTGAGCAGTGCTAAGAGATCTTCGTGGCCGGCTGATGAGCTGCGCTGGTAATGTCTCACCCGGCTGTGCTGAGGGGACTCTACAAACCAGCCACTGTCATCCTTCTGACAACTTCTGATAGAAGCATCTTGCGCGGAATGTGACATATTGCTTAACTTTGTGTCTGCGGGGTCTGGCATGGCAGAGCCAAATGAAGACAGACGTGCACGTTTGTTCTCTTTCTGACAACCAGGTGGTGACACAGACATCACTGGCTCAAAACAAGAGATTCTTGCAGATATCGACGGTTGCTGACACTGTTTGAAGTCTCTCATAGAAACCCTGGTAGGTTTACTTGACGAAGAAGGGCTACTGCATTCCGAATCATGCTTTGTGTGGCTAGGCTGAACTGCATTCGATCGAGATGAGCACGATGTGTCTTCCAGTTCTTTTGATTGTGCATGAGATGAATGTGCGGTATCTCTCGATAATTCATATGTAGCACTAGACTCTGCAGAGGCTACTGCAAAGTTCAGTGAGCTCTTTGCATCAACGTGCGATCCTACGTCCTGCTCAGATTCAAATTTACACTTCAGCTGTTTCACACTGGTCTGCCTGCCTTTCCTGTTCGAGGAACACACTTCAAAAGATGGACTGCTGGGCAGCGAGTTTCTATTCTCACATCGTGCCTCAACTCCAGAGAACTGAACATCACTCTCTGGCGGCTTATGCACAGTTTTTACAACAGAGCTCTGACAAGCAGTAGCTGTGGATGACTCTGTCATCCAGTCCAGTTTGTAATCTTCACAGCAGCTCACGGCTGAAGGACGAAGACATTCGAACACAGTATCACTTCCAGCAACAACTGTCTCATCTCCCTTGGTGATACCATTCAGTAGATCTTCATCATGAACTGTGACTAAAGTATCTGCTGCAGCATCTGGAACCCCTGCGAGCTGTAGCTCAGACCCCAGTGCATCACGTGAACTGGTGTAGCTAATCATTCTTTTGGCATTTATGACAACACCAGTGTTAGCTGCAAGTGCTTCACTCCCAGCAGAAGGCAAAGTTTCAATCGATTCAAACGATAACATTTTTGTCAACTGAAGATCTTCCACTGCAGCTCTTTTACTCCGCGTCAGTTTTTCTTCAAGAATACTGACACGTAATTTCGGCGGAGATCTGAAAGGGCTGCTACTATCAAGTGGAACAGAGCAGCTGTCAATATGGGTGCTATCAGCAACTGGAGATCTTGGTGGAGATTGGAATGAACCTTCAACAGTAACAGATCTGCTCATATGACTGCGGCTGAATGCTGAAGTACCAGGTTGTAACTTCACAGGAGACTGAAAACCATTTAAGTACGAAAAAGGCGAATTGTACAACTGTGATGCATCCGATAAGTAGTCGCAATCACGTCTGATGCTATTATTGGCAACAGGCAATGCAATGGTATGATCTGCATTAGAATGACTAGTCAGGCTGTCAGTAGCTGCTGGTGAATGGTGCTGAAGACCAGCAAAGACACTGTCATCAGCATCATTGTCATCATTGTCTTCTAAGCACAAGTCACTGATGCAATGGTCCGGATTCAGCAGTGATTCCGTGCAACCTCCGAGTGGCTCTGACTCTGACTCGGACACGGAAGATGGACGAGAAACGCACTGAAGTGGTTCCGGTGCGCACGCTTCAACTGTCTCATTTGCTTCCATCGATTTCGACTTAAGAGTAGCATCATCACCATTTGATGCCAATAATACCACATCTTGACCATCATGTCCAAGTACTGCCGAACGGTTAACTGTTGACAACGGCTCGACTAAGGAAGCCGAGAGTGAATCACCAGAAGAGCTCGAGACAAATACGTCATTGGACCCGCAGCTCACATGACTGACGTGTGGTCCAGCAGCAGAATGTGCAGTCAGCATTCCAGAGATGCCTGGGTCAGCATTAGATGAGCAACGTTCAACAACCAATGCTCCTGTGGTATGATTCCGATGCAAATCACCATCAACCGGCTTAGAGCCGATACTGTCAATGATGAATGGAGAAGTAGCTGGAGACGGACTGCGTATCAGATGATCACCACATGAACCGCTACAGTCCGGTGTAAGGACTGCATCATCGTGGGCTAATGAACACCGCGGGTCTGTTGACTCCTTACTCTCAGCAGTCGGTTGTGTAGTGGCAAATAAGACTTTTACTGCCGTTGCTTCGTCTTCAGCGCACGTCAAGTAAGAAGGCTTCCTGGTAAACTCTGCAACAGAAATACATACAGAGCGACACATAATAAGTGAAACGTACATGCTTTAAGCAGACTGAGCAATCAGATAGCTTTGAAAACAATTAGCCTCGATCACCGCAATGCAGGGTGCTCAACATGAACACCACTCACTGAAATAATCGAAGCCAATTGCTAGAAGAACTGTCTGATTACTCGATCCACGTAAAGCACTTTTTATGTGCCAGTCACCACAACGTAAAACGGTTTTGTCTTCACAAAGCACCTAGAAAGCTAGAATAAATTTAATTCAATTTAAATTTACATCGCTGAGCTCTGTATGCACGATTTTCAGCAAATTATTTCATCATGCTGAGAATAAATCATATCTTGACCCCAAAACTTATCACTTAACCTATGTCAGAAGTTGCAGTACTGGCAAAGTTTGCTGAAAATTCATCAATGCATACAGTAGATTTTACAGAAAAATCTGAGATGGATGTATACACATTACACAGATGGACACACAGACAACTTGAAGACAAAATGCTTTAAGAATGCATTCCAGCAGTAGTTATACATATAAGAGGTTCTTATCAAAAATGCACAATATGTGAGAAAAATTTGAAAAACTGGGTAAAGATTAAACAAACAGGAATAAATCTGGCAAGCAAAAATGTTGACAAAGTTACAAAAAAAAATAAATTCCTACAAATGCAACACTATTAGGCTCCATCGCCAAATTTTCCAGCCAAAAAACTATCATCTTTTCTACTGAATAAAAATAAGACTGGTTAAACATACATGAGTTAAATTTCTGCATGTCACAGAGCACCGATAATGAAAATTATTACAACAAAAGCAAGAATATTTAAGCCATGGAAAAAATATCTGTTGGAGTGCAGAATAGATAATCTGCACAGATACAAACCAGCAGAGGGCAATTCTATGTCTGTCGATGATTTCAACAGATTGTTATTAGACAGCTGGAGATCACGCGACGTGCCCTTGAACTTTGATGATAACGAAGACTTTTTGATTTTGTTCCACTTTTTTCTGCACACAAGATCCGTCACTTATGCAAATCCTCCACAGAAAATAACAATGCAGGAAACCCGTCGAGAGCCACAGTGGGGTTCGAGAAAACATTCTTGCGGGGCCCCTCTAAGAAAAAAAAAATTATAAATTTTTCTTTTTATAATGTGCATACTGGTGTTCTTTATATATCTGAGTGATGGCAGGCCCCCCCAAAATTCCCCCTACTCTCCCCTCTCAATGGGCCTGAATGCAGGCCCCACACTGATGATAATTGCACAAAAGCATCAAAGCAGCATCTTACATAACTAAACGTATTCTTAATCTATGCCTATAACAATGCAAAAATCCAGAATATAAAATTCTGCACTGGATTCAATTCATAATGTAAATCATTAGCGCCCACATTTTTCCACGGAAAATTTTGCCAAATTCTGCGGGCCAGTTCGCAAAATACCGTGGCTCACCGCGGCAAAATTGTCCAAATTCTGTGAGTAAACTGTGCTCTATCTTCTCTTGAAAGATACGTTAATGCTACTACTGTAAGTGACGTCACAGTTCCATCACAATTGTCCATTTTAAAATTTATTTTTTACTGTTTAAAGATAACACTAGCAACAAGAAGATTAATAAATATTGGCAAATTAACAGTTAATGAAGCCAATTAGCGCTTTATAGCGGTCACCTAAAATAGTGCAACTTGGCCTTTAAATGAACGAGAAAATATTAAAGTGAATGCATAATAGAGCACTTCACCAAAGAAAATCATTTCTCAGCTGTATTCGAGACATTCTGATGGTAACAGTTAGACTTATTTCACAATTGAAAGACAGATGACTCAAAAAATGAAAACTACCAGCAAGAAATACTTTTAACCACAGCCTCAACTGCACTATCTCACGCACACACAGTCCATAAACGAAGTGTATCTATGTTCAATAGTAAAACGATACCAACCCTTTAGGCAGATCGATGACGGTGTGGTAAACCGGTGGTAGATTGGCCGGACCTCCGCCTACATCCAGATAAACCTGCTGCCTCTCAGCCAAACTAGATGCCACAGCCTTCTGCCTTGCTTCTTCCAGGGACAACAGTTTGGTCGGCGTTGACATGGCCAGAGACTTCGGACGAGCCAATTTACGACCTGAGCACACATACGATATAACTACTGGTAATGCTCACATCCTCAGGGCCAGATTAACACGTAGGTCAACCAGGCCATGGCCTATGGCCCCGCAGTTTTAAAGGCATTAAATATGGTCACTTGATTTTCAGCAAAAATGATCAAAACTGGTCCCACTAGATATCATATTTTGAAGCTAAAATACACCAAATTTGAACTCAGCTGGGACTTTGCCCCAGACCATGCTGGAGAGTTCACACTCACAGACCCCTAACTAGATTTAAAGGGATGCACACAATATTGTCATTAAAAAATTTTTTTAGTTGTTTGACGAACGTTTGAATGATGAACTGTTTGTTGTAATTTGTATGTACTGTATGTGTAACGAGGCCCCCAAAAATTTAGGCCTAAGGCTCCTCAAAGCTTTACGGCACCATTCAAAAACCAATTAATGAACAAATGCCTCATATAGCATAATGCAACACCAATCACACTGAAAACATTATTAAATTTACACTATTTAATATGTAAATACTTTAAATTTGGTATTCAAATATTTTGCTGTCAGTTCCGAGAATCAGCATAGCGTTTAAATACTTTCATCAAGTTTTAGGGCGAGTTGCACCAACGTCGTTCATGATCTTGGTTCAGCTGAACCTAGATCAAGAGTTGAACCGAGTTCACGCTAAATTATGTTGCACCAAGTTGAACTCGGATCAGCTGATCCCGTTCAGTTAAACGGCCGTGGTTATACCGTAGATGACGCTGATTGGTCAACCATGCTTGGCCTACAGGCCAACTACAATGACGTCACAGTCGCACGCAATGCTTACGAAACAGTCCAGTGCAGATTGGCCGTACTTTGTTCGAATGTTGAGCTTCCCTGAAGTTATCACACAATTTTCGCATCAACAGTTGCATGATACAGTTCCGAAGATACACTTTTTATATTCCAATAGATATTCGTTAATCATTCTACGTCCGTTGTCAAGATATATGTTTACCATAGCTACGGCGAAGCAACGGCACATCTAGCCTACGGCGTATCGGCACTCTAGAATGCTGTTTATTTATCCATTAATTAATTTATCCAGCAAAAACGCCTCAGAAAACTGATATAGCACAAATCTAGCATATCCCGATCACAAGTATAATAAAATTGGACGTCTTATAAATCGATACGAAAGAGTTTTTGTTGCTGTGGTAAGGGTTCATTCGTATGTTTACTGTAACAACGAAACATCGCCACCGAAAATGCGATTTATTCATCTATTTGTTAATTTGTCGAGCACAAAGAGAACATAAAACGAATATGGTAGAAATCTAACATATTCAGATCATCAGTATAATTGCATTAGAGGTCTTATTATTCGATATGAAGAAGTTTTTTTGGGCAGGATAAGATTCGAATCGAACAATTGTTTGCAGCAATAGTATCCCGGAGAACATTCATCATCTAGTGCACATGCATAACCACGAGTTGAACCGAGATCAAAATTTGATCGGTGGTCAGAGGGCGGTTCAGAATTGAACGAAGATCAACGTTTGAACCGCTTTGGTGCAATGCAATTTACGGCTGAACTAGGTTCAAACTCAGATTTGACCCGGGTTCAAAGTTGAACAACGTCGGTGCAATGGGCCCTTAGTTGTCGCAACACTGCAGACTGCCTTCTGTAACAAGCAGCTAAAAGAGCAAAGCCAGCCGGCACACCCGGAGCGTGTTCTCGGCGTCTGGTCATGAACGAGTCTGTGAAGAGAATATCAGCACGACTGATGAGAAACTCCGTCACAACGGCTTGTACTCCGACATTCTTCAGCGCAGCCAGACTGCACTCGTGCTGCTCCAGATCCTTACACCTGCCAAGCAACGTCACATTCATATACTCATAAAGTCTCATATGTATTATCATTAATACGAGGGCCATCCATAGATAAGTTAAAAATGACACTCTGAAATAATTTCCTGCAAAACATACATATCTCCAAGATTCCGATGGATTCATTTGTATATTTATTTCAATGCACATTTTCAATTTAAGTCTAGAGTTTGCAAACTTTGAACATCAGATCAGACTAAGGTCCCGTTTCTAAATGGACATTTGATGGCCGATCAAACTGATCTCCGATCAACTTCGGTAGTTGATCTGAGATCATCTCAATGACCGTTTTTCCATCGCCAATTAGCGACTAATCATCCATCAAATCTCCCGTCAAGTTGATGGCTGAACATCGGCCGATCAAGTCAGATGATCAACGATTAAACGTGGCGATCTGCAGTTCATTGCTTATTCGCACCAGAAACATCGCTTCACTTCACCGGTCAGAACGGCAATTTACGCATTAAAATAAAGTTCCAGGCATGGCGATCAATCACTGCCGATCAATTTATGCAGTGTATAGTGTTTTGTGAAGAAATAAAATGGACAGCTGCTCCCGTATTGATTTGCGATAGAACGTATTTTTGACAGCAGACGATATGGAAGATATCGTTGATATCATTGCTATGACGACGTTTACTGGCTACGGAGTCCACCTGCAGAGCATGCTGGGTAATTTAACAGAACACCGCAAATTGAGGTCACTGTCAGCCAATCAGACTGGCATAAAGTAGGCTCAGTTGACGGTGAATCAACAAATCGTGGATCACATAATTGGATCAAAAATGTATGGAAAAACGAAACACAATCAATTCTGAACATCACGTTGATCGGAGATCAGTAAATCGGAGACCACATTTGATTTGATAGGTGATGGAAAAACCGAACCTAAGAGTACCACTGCTGCTAAGGAGTACAAACTTTAAAAATCTGAACATGTTATATAGACAAGAACTTTGTATAATAGATGCTGATAGTTACTAGTATATAATTTCCGTAAACACCCGAGGCATCTGGAAAAAAGTTGCCCATTCAGTCTAGATGCATTCACAGTCGACCGAATGCAAAATGAATCCAAAAATAGACATAACATTCACTAGTTACAATTTCCAGCTGAAGCAGACAGCGTACCTTAGCAGATTTGGCGCCCAGACAATTGCCAGATTCTTGCAAGTCATGCCAGTCTTGTCACTGAACGACGCCATGCGTGACAAATGGCGCATCAGAAACGCACAGGTGCTGCACAACGACAACAGCCAATACAATATCACAATTCAAACTAAATCAACCTCACACAGACAATAAAACCCCCCAAAAAATTCAAAACAGCATCAGTAAATACGTTTTTCAATATTTTGATCATTTTTAGCCCTAAAAAAAGTACATATAACTGAAATTATCTTTCAAAATTATATTCTTGCTCTGACACACTGAACAGAAGAAGTTGTAAGTGAGAAATTAGAAGTAAGATCGGTCAAGTCACCGGTGATGCGGAGGAGGCAGCTGCTGAATGACGTCATGCATCCTGATGAGCTTGCGATCGTCTTCGTCATCTTGCACTGCCGCCTGAAACCAACAGCCACATACGCCTACATTCACTACACTGATAGCAATGTATAGAGAACAAGAGTGTGCAGCCGTTGAGGGGCTGCCAGCTATGGGGCCGTCCTTGCAGTTGAGTACGTGCATGCTACCACACAGCGACAGCAAGTCCTGCCATCTCGTGAGTCATTTAGATTTGATGACGCTACATGGTGAGCGTGCTTTGGCGGTGGTGGATTTTTCGCCAAGAACGCAATTAGCTGCCGTGACCTTGACCTCTGACCTTGAAATTGGTCCACGGGGTGCTCGGGTCCCTGGGACCCTTCCTACCAAGTTTGGTATTCGTAGGCCTTTTCGTTTTCCCTCTAGGTGGCGGCACGGGACAGACGGATGGACAGACGGACGGACAGACGGACGGACAGGATCGATACATGATGGGGCCTCCTTCTAGGAAGGACAGTCCCATAAAAACAGTGCCACACGAGATATGCCAGCTCATTGGCTGCTGTTGTATTCTGCCCTTAAGGGCAGGTTTTTGCTTTCATCGACACCATCTTGCTATTTCCTGTGCCAATTCCTTAAGTTGTGGATAATCGATGTTCCCTTCACTTGTCTCCAGTAAACAACTCAGTAACATTTTCTTCGAACTCCCTCTTCCTTTCTTCCGTGGCAAGCATCCTTCCAATAGCGTTCCCAATAGAAAATCATGCTGCAACATGCCATATCCAACTCGTGTCTATTCATCAATGGGCCCAAAAGTTCCCTTCTCGCTGTGGTGACAGTTCTTAGCACCTCAACGTTTTTCTTGAGTTCTGACAAAGACATCTTCAGTTCCCTGGCATCACGGCATTAGTCTCATAGCACAAAATAATAACCTAAGTAACTGCAGTGTACTACTGAAGTCGAACTTTAGTTGGACCATAAGCATCACAAATGCAAACTAACGTGAAGTTGATTTTAGTCTATCAATGACGTTTATAGTACAGTCGATGTTTTAATACCGATATATTATTGAGATATATTACAGTAACCTACTTTAATTAGAAATACACGGTCAACCATAAACATGTACGGGATTTTTACAGAAATGACACGAACGCTGAAGTGAAAAACAACTAAGTCAGTGTGTAAGTAAAATGCCAGCAAAGCCCCCAATGTGCTTATCCTTTGCACGAAGACACGCTTAACAGTACATTTCTTTCTTCCAATGGTTATGACAAAGAAAATGATGGTGACAACAAGAGGCCATGAAAAATCAACTTGACAAAAACCGCAACACCAACACAACTGACCACAAATTTGTCGTAGAGCTGGTAGGTCAGCAGCGGGTTAGGCAGCTCACGGAAGTAGAGCTTAAGCAATGAGCTGACGCAGTGAATGTCTCGTATGTGAATGTCGTCCGTCAATAGTGGCGTCCGATCATCATCAAACTCATTCCTACAGCATGCATCGTACGCATAACCATCAATCTCCGTAACTATAAAAGGTAAAGGTCGTCAATTTGTATAGCGCATCGTTGCGAACATGCGCACGCCTCTAATGCACTTTCGTCACAAACCAGAGCCGCCTGCCGCACGACCACCGTGTGCAGCCTGCAGACACAGGCTGGTGCAGCGGCCGGCTAGGCAACCCCAGTCAGCTGTACCAAGGTCCCCACCTTCTGTAACCCATGTAAATGAGTTACTACTCATTTTACCGTCCCACGGAGGGTAGAACGCTGAGTCGACCTAGCTGGCAGGCTTTGCACCAAGATGGTTTACCTGCCTGCAGGCAGTCACCCATCGCAGTACTAACCGGGCCCGGCGTAGAGTAACTTCGTTTCAGCTGAAACGCGTTACCAACTACGCCACGCCACCAACTATAACAACCTGGAAACTATTTTTACATTCTACAACAGAGAACTGCGCTACTACTACTATTACTACTTATAGTGCCTATTTAACAGTCATATTTTCTAAAGTTTTTAATGCAGCATCCCAAAGTTTGAAAAGCAAGTAGACATCTTGTGAATTATGCTTAATCCCATGCTAAGCACATTCGCACCAACTACTTGGCATTTTCATTTTCCAGTTTCTGTTTTATGTTATTCAAGGTTTCTCATAACTGTCTTGTTTCCATTTACAATAGAATTATTGTCTGCTACAACATTATGTACACATATAGCTGTATTAGCAATTAATCAATGACTAATTAATTGCTCATATATGAAAAAGTGAGAATGCTGATTTTGGGGCCGACCGTTGTCATGTTTGTCATCCATCTGTCTGTCTGTCATCTATCTCTCACAAATGTACTGTGGCTAAATGGTGCGAGATAGGGCCTAGGTTATTATTAAGCACTAATAAGAAGTGGCATACGCCCTTTCAGATGACATAAGAATCACTGACCTTGGATAACCTTCAAGGTCAGTGACAACCAGTACGGTCAGCCCCACCCTAGCGACAGCTGGACTCCTTGTTCTCAATCGTAACCAGCTCTACATACGACTGAATTCTTAGAGGTAAACCATCTAAGTACACAAGCCATAATAAACGTGTGGTGTGGATGGCTACAGACCGGAGTCGCTGGATGTTTGACGAAATGCCAGAGAGACGGTAGATGCCATCAACAACACCATGCATCTCAATCAGCTCTGAGCAAAACTTGAGCACTATCGGCACTGCATGCAGACAGCAGACAGTAGCTCCAATACAGCTACACTGAAATGCTGATCTGTTCACCATTGCATTTACGCACCAATGCTCACCTGTTACGGTAGCTGAAAGAAAAGTTAATGGTGGTATACAGCTCTTTATAGGAAACCCATCAGAGCTACGGAGCATCACCTGCCATATGAGATCCCACACAGGTGAATGCTCCGCCTTAACCCCAGCCAGACAGACCGGTACTCGATTTACCAACCCCAGAGTGATGAAAGGCTGACTTGATCTTGGTGCTGGTTATATACCGAGATAGTTTACCTGTTCAAAGACAGTCACCCATCCGAGTAATAACCACTTGATAATGACCTGACCAGAAGTTAAACCCGTCACCTCGTGATCTTAAGTCTGAAACCCTACCATTTCACCACCAAATTCCTTATCCTTCAATCCACAAAGTTTACTTATGTTCCACAATGGCTTTCCATAGGAAACTGCACAGCTTAGTAGTCACAAGAGTAGACTCTAAGCAACAATGTTTTGATCCTGGTTCAAACATACACAAGACAGTGGTGGAAACACTAGCATCATCTCTTACATACGTACAATGTCTGAGCTGAGCTCATTGCATAGTCTTAAAATGCATCCATTTCATAGACTTTCCTTGGAGCAATGTTGCAGCACAAATGGTAGAAACAATATCGAAATGGCTAAACAAAAAAAAAACGATCAGCGGAATACTTACTACTGTCATACAGTACCAAAGTCAACATCGATAAGTTACTGCCATAATCAAATACATCTGAAAATCCATATTAAATTTAATAGTTCACGAATAGTAAATTTAATACTTTGCTTCACAAAAATAACAGCATTTACCATCATGGCCGGAATTGAGTAAATGTTCGCCCAAGTCGCAGCCAAAGACTCTCTCTTTTACAATGCCGGAGCGCTTCAGTCGAGTGCGATCAGGTCTTGAAGAGAAGAACGCTCTCAGTCGAACAATCAGCTTACCACGCTTCCGCAGTACTGCAGAATGCAACAACAGTTTGATTCAATAAATTTAGAAACTCAATGGCAATATAGCAACAATATCACTCATCAGAGGTGATAATTTTGCTGACATGTGATACAATCAAAATGAATGACGTACTTAAATTGCTACTGATATTATTAATTTATTATTATTATCAGCAACCACAATAACCAGAAAGCAACGTTCTTAAAATAAACATAATACTTCAAGTAAATTTCAAACTTAACATCAGCTAAACTGTATCAAATATACCACTAAAACAACAATATGAATACTCAATGCTGATAAATTATTGTTATGATGGGATAAAGTATACACCGTGGTCCATAAAAACGTGCCACTTTTATACTTTGAATAGCTCCGTGAAACATTGGCCGATTTCAATAATATTTGGCATGCAACATCAAGAAGAAACTTGACGCCAATGACTAGTTTTGGCCATCACACTATAATACTGTCGCTACACTACCTTGTGAAATACTGAAGTTACAGTTTGGCCATTTACAACAATGAATTCATACAAAATAGCACATGCTTCAGCTCAGAAATGATTAACTGAAAAGTGACAAACACGATTGAGAACTATTATATCTCAAAAAGTCACATGTGTCACATCACATCTTCTTTATTCAGCATGTGCTCAAAATGTCCTCCTCCACATGAATGTAAGCTGCAAACGTTGACACCACTCGCAAACAGCAGGCTCAATAACCTGTATTTCACAAGGTAGTGTAGCGACAGTATTAAAGTGAAGTGGAAAAAAGTACAGTCATTTGTGTCAGGTTTCTTCCTGACGTTATTGAAATTATTAAAATCGGCCAATGCTTCACAGAGCTATTCAAAAATCAAAAGTGGCACGTTTTTATGAACCACAGTGTATACAGCATCAGCCTAAGAAACGAGGACAGAAAAAGATGGGATAAAGCATATATCTCTACAGAATTTACCATCAAATGTACTACCATGATAACTAGTGTAATACAAACTCTATAATGATGCAGCAAATAATTAATTCATGAAGGACATCGTCATCAACCTTTAGTTCAAAGGCTATTAAGACGTTCAATATTTCTTTAACTATATGGTTCCATTTCTTTTCTGGAGGACAACACTATCTACGTGCCTATCAAATGACTCCCAAGATGGCCAGCTTAATTTTATCACTTCCATAATAATACAGATACTGAGAGACACGAGCTGAAAAGCAAAAAAAAATGGCTACAAATGCTGCCTTTCGAAACATCAACGCTCACACACCTGGTTTCACTTCAGCCGGTGAAAGTTTGTTTGCAACACACTCCGCGGTGCTGCTACCTCCTATCACTTCCACACAGCTCGATGGGAAAAACCCAACCTTCACATATATAATTAAATAATAATAATAAAAATAATAACAATAATACAACTTTTATTGCACCATAACGTCCTAAAATGCATTTATGACACACACACAGTTACCCCGACAACTGACCTGTATCAACTCTGTAGCTAATCAGCCACATGGTGATCCGTCTGACAAACTACTACCAGTACCTGCAGTTAAATTATGTAATTAAGGATAAACACATTTTAATTTCTACTGGGTAAGGAGGTTTAAATATCATGCACCTAAAACGACAGATGGATCCAAATTTATGACTATTATTATCAACAGCAACAACCTGCTGAAAATAAACACAAAACAATTCATCTGAATTTTGAATAGATTGACAGACTGATACTCATTACAGCCAAAATTGAAAGACTGAAACGCATCACAGCGATTTGTTTACGCATAGCTGTCTGCATACAGTATTAACCAACTTATGCAACAAAAATCAGGAAAATCAAACATCAGGCACAAATGTTGCATTAATGAACTAAAACCACTAACAAACAGAATTTATCTACTTCTGTTGTATGACCCATCCATATACCAGTGTACCAGCTAGCAGTATCTTTCAATAATGCACAGTACAGGCCATCAAAACTTCACCCAGAAGTCACAAGTGCTGAAAGCCAATTATTGTAGAAACAGTTATAAAGCTGATAAAACAATCAATTACCTCGAAGCGATTTTTTCCGCGCCACCATGAGCTCTCATGAGCAGGCGGCATGTCAATGATGGAAACAATGTCTCCTACCTGTTAACAGACAAGACATCCTAAATGACCACATCACATTCATAACAAACAAAATTACACATCACTACAATGTGATATAAGCCACAGAGAATAAAAACCAACTACTCATCTGTCAGTGAATAATTCTGCAGAATTCAAAAACAGTACAGATAATAAGCAAAGCTGGTATCGATTAACAAAATTTAATAGCTAAGTTTTTTTAAATACTATTAATCAAGTCGATTCAGCCTGCCAGGTCAACTTGGCCCAGCCATCCCTTCATGGGTAAGTAGTGAAAACCGGGGCATTACCAGAAACATTGTACAATGTATTATACAATGCACTAGACCTGTATCTAATCCATGGTTTGGCAGTGTAAGAATTATGGCTTTTTCGCCCCTTTGCCGTTTCGCCCCGTGGCTTGTTCGCCCCTTGGCTGATTCGCTTCCTGGCGCGTTCGCCCCCTGGATTGTTCACACCCTCACCCTGAATGAAAGAGGGAAAAAGCCAGGGGGCAAATGAGCCAGGGGCGAACTGGCAAAGGGACGAAAAAGCCAGACACCCAGTGTAAGCTGCTGATTAGTTGTTAATTTCCACACCTCTAACAATAAGACTTAACAGCAAACTACTACTACCATAACCACCACACTACCACCGTCAACTACTCCGTCAACTATTACGCCTCCGCCAACAGGTGACAACTACAAAGCCAAAAAGTGCATTTTGGGGCATATTTGACTCCATTGAGACCTTGACCCTTGATCTTTTGACCCCAAAATTTGACGCATCCATCCATGTCCCAAAGGCCATTAGTGGTGAAAGTTTGACCAAATTCCGTCTACAAATACTCAAGATATCTTGCAAAAAATGTTCGAAACTCAAGCATGCATGCATGCACAAACACTCTGGAAACATAATACCTCCGGCCACTAAGTTGGCAGAGACATAAAAACATTGTGGACACATTCAAAAAATGTATTTGATCCTCATAAAGCACAGTACTGCAGAGACCTCAAGTGAGAGTTCATCGGGAGCTTTAACAGTGTAGCTGTTGACGACGTGTGCAGCACCGATCGCTGGTGTGTTAATCGCACAGTCAGTGTCAGTCACAATTATCCTGTTACCACGATTGTCCATCTGAACACCACCAAGACACGTAATTTACTATTAACAAGATGGTTTAATTACGTGCAACAGCAGCTACTGCTGTAGCGCATCTTAGCCATCGCAATTCTGTCTGTCCGTCTGTCTGTCTGTTCATCACACGGGTGACTCAGTCAAAAACGGTGCAAGCTAGAATCACCAAATCTTCACCGTAGGCTGCCAGGAAGACTCTAGTTTTAGGATCAGTAAAGCTTTTCCATAAATTCAAAGGTGGTGACCCTGAACGAAGGTGCTAAATAAGAGGGGGTAGGGAAAATTTGCGATTTCCAGCCGATATGGCGTTGGCAGAGCAAGACAGGTCACGCCCTCTGGTGATATAGATAATTAGCCGCTGGTCGTCTGGCACCGTCTGGCGACTGATTTTGTTTCACTGGCCTTTCAAATATGCACCGCTGTTGCGCATTCCCCTTTGCGTTAGCTGGGCCTTTCTTGTAGAGTACTGCAGGCTGCAACAACAACAGAGATCTATGGACCTTGGGCCTTGTCTGTTGCCAGCCCGATGACACAGAACTCACTACTGATACATATGCATTCATGAAATGTAACCTGTTCACAACATCTCCATCAGTGTCTATGGATGACTAGACTAGAGATTTTTCTTATCTCAGTACTAAAGTAAACAGTGCATTGAAAGATGTACTGGGGTTGATACATGACATAAATTGACGTTCTAATTACTTCTCACTTACTTACTTATAAGTAGTACCGGTAGTTAGAAAGCAGTAAACATTTGAACCGAACTCTTTATCATTAAATGCCACTAATTATCAGCCACATAAAATGACAACATTAAAGAACTATTTTAGTTGGGAATATAAATGCAAACTGAGACCAAAAACTCAAAAATAATAACACAATTTTAGAAGAACTGCATATGCACATCAGACTAATAAATGCAGAACTTTGCTTGTAGTACCTCAAACCAGTTGAGCACTGCTGCACAATTGATCATGTTTCCAGCAATTGATGACAAACGATTGCAATACAGCGTCACAGCATGCTTTAGTTCCTTATGCAAACAAACAGACACAACTAGTGATGACTCGATATCAGGATTTCAATTTTGATACGATATCAACATTTTGAAAATATCACGATATTGATATCGATATTTTTAAAATGATAAGTATGTAAATCTTATACAAGCACAAGAACAAGATGTGAATGTTCAGCAAGGCAGTTTGCTTTATGTAGATACCAAAATGTGCTAGATAACTTAAAAATTAACTATAGACTGTCGTAATTGTCGTTAAATTACGACACTATAGTTAGTTTGCTTTGGTTAGTTCGTCGTTTTCTCCATTTATTCTTGTTATTTCACCAATGCAGTAATAAAAATATAAACTTCTGTTGCAAAATATCGTGATATATAAGATATCGCAATATATCGAAAAATTTAATATTTTTTCCATGATACAATACGATGCGATATATCGATATCGAAAACGATATATCGATATTTTCAATATATCGAATCATCACTGGACAGAACATTCAGTAACACCACTACTAACTGCCAGCGCAAACCTAACTGCTCGAGTTTTGTTGACCAGGGGCTTAATTTACAAAACACTGTACGACAATCGTAAAATTGTCGTAAAATCTTCGCAACTTTATCATATCTTTGTCATAAATCAACAAGTTACAGTGTCATAAGATTGTCATAAAAAACGTCGTATCCGAATTTTGGAAGTTGATTTTACGACTTCATAACTTTATTGCAATTTTGTCGTAACTTCGTAGTCGCTACTTTTTGTTGCAATAATCTATGAGCCAGCCAATCAACCGCCATTACGTTGACCTCAACCAATCGCAATGCAGTCACTAAGCCAGGCGGTGCATGGCGCTGCACGCCAATCGTCTGCTTCCGCCGTTGCCAATAGGTACCAAAGTAAACAATAACAAGTGAAGTGATTTTGCAACAATTTCACTGCCTGAAGTTACTGCAAACGAAACTTATACATATTATGGCATATGTGAGAATTATATACTAATGAAAAATTGAAATAATTACTGCATGTGTGCTTGATGCTGTCATATGACAGCCAATGAGCTGTCATTCATTTTGTCGTAACTTTTGTAGTAACTTTGTCGCATGATTTTTTGTAAATCGCATTTTATCATACATTTGTTGTAAACCTTTCGCATGTCATAACATTGCTGTATATTTGTCGTACAAAGTTTTGTAAATTAGGCCCATGGCAAATTCATATTCTTCAACCAACAGTGTCACAGCAGAACTAAAAGAGAGTTATGTAATTTATTTTTTATTATCTAATAAGATACAGAAATCAATGCAAATAGCCTACGTATATTTCTTGTCAAAATGCTGCTGTGAAAACAAAAAAGCCCAGCTGTCGCTAGGGAAGATGCGCTACAGACTATACAGTTCCTGTTGCAGTACTAACCTTCAACGTCATCCAAGACCGATGATTTTCATCTCATCTGAAAGGGCGTATGCCACTTCCTATTAGTCATTAGTATTAATCCTGGCCCTATCTCTCACCAGTTCCGAGATATGGCCAGCTTTTCGTTAAAAATGCATTTTTCCTACCCCCTCTATTCAACCCCAAATTTAAAAATGTTCCCCTTGTGCTGCATCCCCCAAATTTTGTACGCAGAATGCAGAAAGCCTCGACAAAGAGCTAATTATTCGTGCAAAAAGTTTTCCCCTAAGTCGACAATATATCCACGACACACACAGGGTCAGACGCTATAGCTGTAGCATGTAAAAAGTCTACAAATAATAAATATGTCCCACATTTTAACACTTGCACACTGCTATAAAAAATTAGGTTCATTAAACTACTGACAGAACAAAGGGCACCTAGTCTGTACTGTATAACATTAGATGACCAAGTAATCTACAGAATGTCTAAAATTTTTAAACGTATAATTCTAAAAACAATACTTAGTTTGACCCTTTGTCCATTTTTAAATATCAGAGAAAATTGTGACATGGTGATATTTAGCATGATCTAAGATGGCCATTTTAATATAAGGAGTAAATTCTTAGTGTAAATTTTCAGATTTCTATAGCTTAGGAGAGGAACTGATTCACTATATGAAATATATTCATGTACATTGCTGCAGTGGTTGGTGGAGTCAAGTGGATCAGAGAAATCGCGGCCGATGGACGGCAGCAGGCTGTACTTGCGATCGAAGACGCAGCGGTGAAGTTGTCTGTCCAGAGTCTTCAGGCTGCAATGTCAATAAAACCGTACAACATTCACTCATTACTGGCGTTTGTTCAAAACGAAGATCTGCACGTAGACAGGAACTGAATCGAATCCCCGCCTGTCCCCATGAACACTGTAAACATCCTCATCCTGTCTCTGCAGCCTCTGTACCCATCCTCACAACATCAGTCCCTATCCCCACTCCATCTACACAGTTTCACAACAGTGAATGTCGACATTGAGCAGAATACACAGGGTGATCCAAAAAAATGGCCCCAACTGGTTTTTGTCAGAACTTCACCAAATCGCCAACAAACTTGATAATTTTTGGCACACAGATGGCCAAGATGATAGAAAATTATGTGAGGTACACTCACTGTCCACCTCACCCGACTTATGTCAATGCACTACCGTGTAAAATACAGATGCTCCAAATTGTTGCATAATGCGGAGTTGTTATGCCCGCAAAAATTCTAAAGAATTAATTAAGCACACAATTAACTAAAATGTGATTTATTTAATAGAATTATAAGTTTGTGTAACAACTTGCTTCCAAAATATCATAATTTTTGCCCAAAGTGTACACAATGGCTTAGACGTAACACCACGGTTGATAGTGGTGGCATTAACAATGCAATCAACTGATCAAACTCCACAGTACTCACTCGTGGATTAGATGTGTTTTGAGCTCATCAGTCAGCTATTTTGTCGTCTGCTACTTCTAGCGTAAAATATTTAATACAACAAAATTATTAAATCATGTGGCACCCTCTGTCAAATTGATAATGAAAACTGAGCAATCTGATACCAATAATCACCACATAATCGTAATGTAACAATTTGGAGCATCTGCATTTTACATGGTAGTGCGTTGATATAAATCAGGTGAGGTAGAAAATGAGTGTACCTCACATAATTCTATCGTCTTGGGCATCTGTGTGAAAGAAAGCGATCAATGCATATGAAACAGTTTTGATCATTTCAAGAACAAAGCAAAATAAATGCAATTTAACAGTAATTCTACAACCGGGCCTATGTTAATCTACGCAACATGAGAACGCTGTGCCTATCCGACACAAATGCGAGCTGACCTGGCAACAGTGCGCTGTATGACCCACGGCGCATGATTGGCAGCCGAACTGACTTGAAGACTGATTGGAATGCTATCAAAGCAGTCAGCGTTATCAGCTTCGTCATTATCACTGGTCTGCAGTGCAGCATGTGACTTGTCCTGCATCGTGTCATCTTCATACAGACTCACCTGCCATAACACGCACAGTAAGTAAATCTGAATGGCTATCACCACCAATGGCATCGCTGCACGGACCCCCGAAATTTTTCAATGTCAGAAAATTGTCGTCCAAAAATGCAAAATTTGGGAGTAAAAACGCCCAATTTAAGAAATTTTAGGGACAAAATGTAAAAATTTTAAGCACCCGTAGTCTGTTCTCTGTAGGGAATTTGCAATTGTCTGTCGGTACTCCCTCCAAAATTTGCCGTTTGTCCAAAAATTGCAACTTCCTATCTCGCCTATTTTTTTTAACCCACATCACTGCTGCATCTTGGCATATCATTGCTGTCTACTGCCATACAGTTATAAATTAAATTTCGCCTACAAATCTTTCCACAAGTAAATGACAACTTTCAAGACAAATAATACTATTTGTGTTTTATGTCAAAACACGCAACGTTATACCAATGACAAATGCAAACATTTCAATAGCCATTTTCAAATCTAAGATGCTCACAGCAATAGATTTAAAGGTCCATAACCACGGTCAATTTGCGCAATTTATGTAGCTCCTTATTAGACATTTCACCCTGCATACATAATATGTTAATTGAAGCTTTACAAATATATGAAATTAATGCCTGATTGTGATCAAAATATGGCTTTACATTACATTATGCCAAAAAAAATCAAGGCACTAGCATAACCGATGACGTCATCAGTATAGCCCGTAAACATCATGAACATTAATGGCCTAGCCAGTGTCGTCATTAGATAAGGCTGGGTCATTAATTATTCGTGATGTTGATAGCCCACGCTGATGACGTCACAGGACGTGCAGCCTAGCCAAAATGGCGTAGCGTTTTTTAGATCATGTCTGTAAATTGTCGACTTTAAATGTAAGTTTCCCCGTGTTGACAAAATGCTGGGCGCTGATATTACTGTCAAAATTATTAGAAGATTATGCAATTTTAGAAAAAAAATGACAAAATATATATGTTAATTTCGGTATCCATGGACCTTTAAAATTACCGTAAAGACTCTATCATCCACCAGTGACATACATGTATAAGCATTCTAATGTAGTTTTCATAAACAGTATTTAGAAATTTGTCTGCAGGCCTGCAGCGAGTGCTACCTGAATCCTTCCAATGCTGACGAAGTCATAGTGAAAGTGCGCACAGTCCTCAAGCTTCGGGAATTTTGCCGAGCCGCATCGATGAAAACGAGTTATTGCTTGTCTGTGGATGGCAGCTGCACTCCTCCGTTCACTGTTAACATTGGCCTTGTGTTGCGACTGCAATAACCACAAAACATACTCTACACCCTACTGCTAACAGAAATAACTACAGAATATACAAGGTGGGCCAATAAAAATGTGGCACTTTACTTCTGTCCATATCTTCACCAATTTTTTGACCGATTTTCAACATCCTTTCACTGACACACTCCACGAACGACAACTTGATATAATGTGATTATTATATTTCCCACCACACCATCAATGTGTTTCTACACTACCTTGTGAAATATAAATGAAATATGAATGTATACCGATAACAATAAACAAACATTTGGTAATATTAAAAAAAAACACTTCAGACCAATATTGCAGTGAATGATCCGTATGACACTAGACTGTGTGAATCTAACACAGATCATTCATCGCAATGCTGGTCTAAAGTGTTTTTTCACTTTCCTAAATGCTTGTTATTATCATTGGTTTTTACTTACATTTATATTTCACAAGGCAGTGTAGAGACGCATTCGCAGTAAGGTGGAATATATAATAATAACATCATTGCAAATTATCTGCAGAGTGTGCCAGTAAAAGAACTTTAAGAATTGGTAAATAATTGGTGAAGATACAGATAAAAGTAAAGTGTCGTGCATTTTTATGGCTCATGGTGTACTATATACTGCTATTACTGCCAAAGCAAAAACTGTTCAGTCCAAAAATCACACTGCTTATCCGTATCACAATGCCAACGTTTGCTGTTAACTTCCACAAAATTTGATCCTCGACTTGCTGACATAATCTACAAAATTTCAGTTCATGTCGCGATCTTTTGATAATAAAAAAATCCCTGGAAACAATCCAGGATCTGAAAAAGAATCTAGATCCTCTCTAACAGCTGAGCACACAATCATTTTTCTTTGAAAATATCACCAAAGCCATTTACAAGTGTCTGATATATTTTGCACATATAGACTGCTGCAGAAATACAATTTTGACGGTGCAGATGACAATAAATTATCATTAAATATCCAGCAGCTGGACACAAAACTGGATGTAGACAATCAGCCTGTGAAAGTTTCACTCCCTCAATAATCCCCCATACATTACTTAAAATTAGAACAGACCAAAAGGCTGACCGGAGCAAAAACCGACTCATTAAACAAAAATGACCTTAGAAGAAAAGCACTTGAACAAACGACACAATTAGCTAGAATACAGTGAAACACCATCATCAAGGAATAATGGGTGCTACCTTGCCGATATTTTCCGCACTTCTGTTAACACTCAGCTCTCTGCAATCAGCGCTTACTGTTCTCTCCACAACTCGCTTCATGACTGGACTTCCGTGCATTCTGATGAAGTTCCTGCTGATGGCAAATCCTGAACATCAAATAACATTCCATATGAGACACACCACTACTTACTTATAGAATAGCTACTCTGACTACAGAGCTTTGACGCAGCTGTTTGGAATCAGGATGAGCAGCATGCTAGCAATAATACTAATACAGCAATCTACAAAGATTCTCTTGCACATCTTCTGTGCGCAGATAAGCTAAGCTAACCCAGGAAAATCTGGATAAATGGCTGAAAAGCAGCTATGTGTGCGACAGTATTAGTATTATACATTAACTTCGTGCAAGCAGCAAATATTCAACAACCTGGATCACACCACAGCTAACTCATAAACTGCATCTCAAGTGTTCCACATAATTATAAAAGCCGAGTCATGACCCTTCTATAATAAGCCAGACACATTTATTTCTATTTTATGAGCACTGCAGCCCTGCACCTGGACATCTTTGCACTGTACATTCACAGGGTGCCTACTAAGTAAGAACAAAAAATTTGAGCTAATGCTCACAAGATGCACGAAAGCCTATAGCATTTCCGGTTCAGTAGTTTAGCTGAAAATTGATGTGTTCATGCTAAGTTAATATACAAATACCAAATTCTCTATTTGGATCGCATAACGATAGTTCCATGGCGCCACCTTGTGAATGATATAGACTTCTGCTGCAGCCCGAAATCGCCAAAAAAATCCATAAAACCCCCTATTTTAGCGTTTAAGGTCATTGAATTCGGCGCCAATCGAGACCAGTGTATGACTTCCTATTAGTGATTAATAGTAACCTAGGCCCTATCTCGCACCGTTATTGAGATACAGCAAATGACGAATGACGAATGGACAGAATTGTGATGGCTAAGATGCGCTGAAAGCAGTAGCTGCTTTCGTGCATAAAAACAATTCCCTGAGTTTTTCAGGCTTTACCAGAGCCAAAAATCTTATTTTGCCATAGATTATTGCAACAAAAAGTAATTAAATGATAACATTTGGTAATCTGTGGAGCAACGAAAGCTGGACTGCAAACGTATTTTAGTGCATTTATGCACCGCAGAAATTGCATCTAGTAACACTATATATCGTTTGTTACAATTTTTCCCTGAGGAGGTTGCCCAGAATTCCCTGACAATTCCCTGAGTATTCCAGGTTTTACATGTTTGTGCCCACCCTAACTCAGCACTGCTGGCACATCCCCCAGAGCCACTGGTCAGAAGCATTCAACTTGAAGTTTGACCAAAATCTGAAGAAAGAAGCAGCAAATTGGCAAGACGCTGTGTTGTCGAAGTTATAATAAATTCATTACATTACAACCTTTTATTATTGTTTTTGTTGACGTTTCAGCAACCGCTGTTGCCTTCATCAGAACAACTGTCCACCAGGTGTCGCTGTGGTGGACAGTAAGTAATCCTAGATGTGTGGAAGTTGGTAGGACCCCTCGTTTCGGTTCATCGACTTGTCTTGTTCTTTCCTGATGTGTATCGCTTCCCTGATCCACCGGTCCATTCTGTTGTTTTTTTCTGTCGATTACCTTGGTGCGGTCCCAGTCTATGATGTGGTTGAGAGAGATGGTGTGGTCTGTGACTGCTGACTTGTTTTGCTCCGTTGCTGCGGATTTGCTGGTGCTTCGTGTGTAAGCTTTTACATCACGTTGTGTGACTTCCTGTCGGTGTTCCTGAAGACGTACGCCGAAAGCTCTGCCTGTTTCGCCAATGTAAGTTTTGTCACAGTTTTTACACGGTATTTTATACACACATTCACAGGCATACTGTTGTATGCGCTTGTCTTTTGGATGTACAAGCAGACGTCTTATTGTCTGAAATGGTTTCATGGCTGAGGGAATACCATGTCGTCTGTAGGCTTGGGTAACGGCTTCCGATGTACATACCGTATAACCACTGTTGTCCTGTTTATCTCTGGAAGCTGCGTGGCTGCTTTGCGATTGACCTTCTTCTGTTTAACTGTTTCTATTTGTCTTTTGACCCTTTTGATGGTCCAGTCTGGATACCAGCAACGTGTGAGTGCCGTGTGGATATGGTGCTCTTCTTGCTTTCTATGATGAATTTATTATAACTTATGAAGTTACGTTTCAACCTATGAGTCTATTCAAAGATAACACGTTGTGACAGTTTGTGAACTATTACAGAGTGCAGTCCAGCAGGTCGACCTGATGTCATTGTGTGGCCTCGGCGCCAGCACATCTGTTCAGCTCATGAACCAGCATCACACCATGCCGCTCATCCGCCATCCTCTCGTCCGTCCACACTGCAGACTAATCCATCTTGACGCCAGTGGCTTCTATCCCTATACCTGGTGGGCGCAGCTTGCGGCTAGTGAATATAGGGGGGAAAGTTTTGTTAAGGATGTAGACCAAAATTAGATCAAAAATTCCCACTTATTTTTCACTTCGCAATCTACATCCTTAACAAAACTCCCCCCCCTATTTATTTTTATTTCCTCCTATTCTTCACTCTACATTTTAAACAAAACTTCCCTCTAGAAAGAGGGAAAAAAATCAAAAACGGGCGGTTGGGAAATTTCAGTTCGAAAATGGAGGGGTTAACTTGAGCCCAAAAGTGGGGAAAGAGGAAGTTGCCGACAATTTCGACTTCAGATTTGGGGGGATAGAAGCCACTGCTTGAAGCCGGCAAGGTATGCAATGACCAGACGAGCATGTTAGGTCAACCAACAGGAAGCGTTTTAACGGCTCGGTCGGTCGGTCCCTGGCCCCATGAGTCAGTCAGCCCCGCGAGCGCAGCTGACCGCACGTGTTTCCAGTATATATACAGTCTACCACAGACGTTACCGTAGCACAGGCAGCAAGGCAGCGACTTTGTTTCCAGTCACGGCGTGTAAACGCTTCCCAGAACGAAACCGACGCCTAAAATCAACCGCTGAACGAGGCAAACCATGCGGCACCGGCAGTGAATTCAGTGTCTGTTGACGACTCCATAAGCTACCGACCAACGAACGCTGCAAACCAACCAACTCACCGCTGCAGTACACGGAACTCCTGAATGGTCGGTAGACGGATTTAAAAGGGAGCAAGGGAGCAATGGCCCCCTCAATATGCCAAAACTCGTCCTACGCTTTGCTTGCCTATGCTGTGCAGCAAAACTAACGACATTTATATACCCGGCTACATGAATAATTATAAGACTCTTTCATGCTCAAGATGCGCCCCCCCCCTCCCCTAGAAGTCAACCCTGCTGGGCCCTATAACCCTAAGTAAGCCGCTCCTGATTTATTTTCTACGATGGTCAATACAGTAATTCCCGCAAAGTTCTCACGTTTCTAACCATGCCGCAGCTTCTTGGTGATCCCACAGCAACCACAGAAAAATGTCGCCCCAGTGCCGACATACTGTCCGGTCGTCCACCTGGCTAGTGGCTATACCATGCAATCCTAACCCTGACCATGTTCTTTGAACTTTTGAGCTAAAAAAAATGGCACACCGGTTAACGTAGAGACGTTCACACAAATTTTTGTTATCTTACGCCTTTGTGTTTTCGAGTTACATGAGCCCGTATAGAACATACCGACGGACGGACGGGCAACGCTCGTACTGCGGCCTATTAGAGCGGACACACAATAATGTCCAATATTATGCAACAGTTAAAAGATTAAAGGCTGTGTGTAGCGCTACATGAAAAACCCACCACAGAGAACTTCACCTGCCATATGAGATCACACAGTGCTACCTGCCCAACACAGGTGAACGCACCCTGCCTTAACCCCAGTCAGATAGGCCAGCCGGTACTACAAGTTACTTGATTTACCTCTCCGGAAAGATGAAAGGCTGAGTTGACCTTGGTGGCTGGTTATATACCGAGATGGTTTACCTGTTCGGCGTTCGCGAAAAGTAACCCATCCAAGCAGTAACCACTTGATAAGTGACCCGACTGGGAAGCAAACCCACAACATCTTGATCCTCTACCGTTACCCCACTAATATCCCGTTTACACGATCAAGCAATCATCAAAACATCGAACCAGCTCGTCAAGCCAGCTTCATCGTGTAAACGAGGTATTAGCCACCGTAACAGCTGAGGGGTATGGATTAATACTTAAGTTCAATCTCACTAACCTCAGCAACGGAGATGAAGTCAGTTTGTGCGGCTGGAATACAGTATATGCACGGTAAGCGCCATCAGTACTGCGGCTGACTGGTCAGTTCATGGGTCAATCAACGATCATGCTCTTCATACTTAGCCCGTACCTCGCACGTTCTACAGCAAGCAAGCATACAATGCAATTCAATACAAAAACACAATTTATAGCCGCGACTCAGGGGCCAATTGAAATCAAGGCCCAAGTCGTTCAGACTTCACAGTGCAAGTGGTAAGGGCAACGAGGGTTATGTACAGAAAATGGCGTTTTTTGACGGGGGTACACCTATAGGGGATAAATTACTGTCACAACTTAAACTTAATTAAAAGGCCTAGAAAATGTCAATGGGAAGCTAAAATCTACGGTCCAATTTTTTTCTAGCTCGCGCTCCGCTCGAGAAACTGTAGGCATAACAACACAGAAGTCAGCCAAACATTACCTATAGCTATTAAGATACTGCCAGTGCCACATTATGTGCGACCTAGACCGCTTTAATAACACCAGTTTAGTGCTAATATTGTATAGCAATACATGTAGGGTGGGCTACTGTATAGACTGTATATCCGAATTACCGTCGACTTGACAGACACACGTTAGACCTGCTCGCAAGGTTATGCACATTTAAGCCTATGCCCTAGACATTTTATCTTATAGGCCTATCTAATGTCTTTGATTATGAGCAATGCTCACATGACCATGACCTGACAATTTACGTCAGTCGATTCATGTGAGCAGTAACTGTTAGAGCTAGACATGCTCCAGTGATTTGCTACAATTCATTCATATATTCATTAAGGCCTCGTGACTCACGAGAGGAGTTGAACAAAATACGGCAACATGACGTCATGTCACCCAGAGAGGCCAAGAAGGTTATTTTTAACTTTCGCCTGTGATGACGGCCGGTTTGTCAGCAAATGCTACTGCAGAACCGGCAGAAAAGCGCATTCTCTTGCACCGGGACCGTCTGTAAGTGCAGTGCATGGAAGATTTTATTAGCTGAGCATACTTTATAAGTAACGGTCGAGCTAGCCTATTGTCATGGTTGTAGTCCGTCCGTCCGTCTGTCTGTCACAAATATACTGTGACTAAACGGTGCAAGACAGGGCCTAAGTTGCTACTGATCACTGATAGGAAGTCGCATCTTGGCTTTCAAATGACATGAGAATCATCGACCCTGGATGACCTTGAGTTGAAGGTCACTGACAACCAGTACGGTGGGCTTGGCTATCCTAGCGACAGCTGGGCTGCTTGTGTGATATTTTATGACCATCGTATTCACTGTATCGTTAATTACGTATTGTCGCAATCCAGCCTTTTGGCTGCAACACATATCAACGTTCACTGCATTTAATATCTGCGCCGCTGCATGTAACTGAAGACACCAATCGCTTGTTTCAAACACGTTTTCCTGTCATCCTCATTAGCGACTCTACATCACTTCTGTCACCCCAAATACTCAATCCAGCGACAATGTCCAATCCTAGCACCAAACTCTGTGTACAATGCACATACATAACTAGGCCGATGATAATTGTAGTTCTTCAGTAATACCCCGTTTACACGAGGAAGCACAACGTGAAGCACAGGTAGAGCTAGCCAGCTTCGTGAATGTTTGTAATACACAGTACACCGTTATCAAGCCAGCTCTAAGAGTGCACGACGTGTGCTCTAAGTTTGCTCTAAGCTTGCTTTAAGTGTGCTTCATCAACGCTTCCTCATGTAAACGGGTTATAAGTATGCGAATAGTCAGTCCGTGATCTCAACACCAACAACCCGTACAAATGCTTACCTACCTTACCACGAGTTGAGACCGCGTGTCACACAGAATCGATCCGATCACTACTAAGACTTAACATAAAGACTAAACGGTCACAAGCAACAGACCACACACAATGTACAGCAAAGCCATTCAGCGTTTGCGGCCTACAATTCACCACAACACTCTATACAGTCGGCCACCCCTCTACACTTAGGCCTACTCTATATAACGTGCAATATCCGGGATGACGCGCGCGCATATCGCCATCAATATCTACAGCCTGCCACTCTCTGGCTACGTCGTTGCGTTCAGCCGACCGGAAGACAAGATTATAGGCGTACGGAAGGAACAAGCTTATCTATAGGACGTTAGTTCCGCCACGCAGGCAGCGCGCAGCACGCTACGCCACGCCTTGTCCGACCCTGCAGCGTTAAATCAATCGTCGATCAGCAGCAAAGCAATCACGCGCTTAGAGTACTGTGTATTATATTGGCAGAGCACCTATACAGAGCCTGCTAGAAACACCACGCTTAGCCAGCAGCACAAAGCCCTGGGGCAAGGGCGAGCTACCGCGTGGGAATACCTTCTATCAGCTGATCCAATTAACTCGTCGTAAAATTCACTACGTTACGTGAGTCTTGAATGTTACGCGTTACTTTTAGTACCCGTCAAAACAACGAGTTCACTCTCATTCACCGAATGGTCAACTGGTCAACGGAACTATATTGTCGTCTGAGACTTCAAGTGTATCATTTTTACGTAGTCTTAGCCATCGCAATTCTGTCCGTCTGTCAGTCCGTCTATCACACGGGTGGATCAGTCAAAAACGGTGCAAGCTAGGATCACCAAATCTTCACCGTCGGTTGCCTGGAAGACTCTTAGTTTCAGGATCCGTGAAGCTTTTCCATAAATTCCAAAGGGGTCACCCCGAGCGAGGGCGCTAAATGACAAGGGGTAGATAAAGACTTTCAGCCAATACGACTGTGCGAGACCGAACGCGCAATTGGCGCGTGTAAATGAAACGCTATAGATACTTGGGATCAGTGAGGTCGAGGGTTCAACTACCAGTCAGATCACTATTAAGTGGTTATTACCTGGATGGGTGACTGCGAACACAAACTATTTATAACCAGCTGACCAAGATCAACTCAGCCTTCCATCCCTCTGGGGTAGGTAAATCGAGTACCAGCCTATCTGGCTGGGGTTAAGGTGGACTTGTGTCAGGTGTCAAATAACAACATTGTCTGATCACACATGGCAGGTGACACTCTATAGCTCTGCTGATGGGTTTCCTATGAACTATGAAGAGCCATACATCTGTGACAGCGCTGTATATACCACACGTCGGGCTGACGCTAAAACGGCGGCGGCGGACCAAGGCACCAAAGGTTAGAGTAAAACAACGCATACGCTCCAATCAGCAATCGGACATCAAATCAATAACATTACAACGCATTTCAAACTTCATTAAATCACCAGTCAACTGCCAGCACTTGGCCAGCGTGAAACTCAATCTGCCCTGGATCAACTGAACAATGCCCGCCCAGCAATAACCACTACGTCTAACGACCGCCGTATTTATAATGATGCTTGTTATAAGTGTAGGGTCCACCCCATCCGGCTGCAGTACAATTACGATGGCCAGATATTTATGGTAGCCCCGCAACACCGATCAGCTGGTCAATATTACAGCGTGTAGACTGCAGCTGACCAGTAGGCAATAAACCACCAACTCAGCCGCTGCAGCATTAGCCCAACTGATCACTCTGTGGTCTAGCTGCTGCATAGATGTGGTCATTATCCGGTCATGCCTCACCGCAGACAGTACCACCACTAACACATGCATCGCAAGCTGAACTGCCTCGAATAATGGAAGTTGTATTATTACAGAAATTCGACACTTTAAGAACCAAGAAGTTCAGTTCTCACAACTGCTCAATGCTTTGTATATAACTGTTGTCTTATATACAAATAAAAATTAACCTGCATTTTATGTACATTCTTTGACACCTAAAACATAGCATGGACTGAATTTTTCCTCGTTTCCCACCTTCTATAGTTGCCATGTCTGATGTCTCCATATACCATAGTATTCGGCAAAAGAACATGTCAGGGATATTTCTGTAGTACAAAAAAGTGTGCGATATGATTCCAATTAGCCATTATATCCAAAAACAAAAATATAATACAATGTCTGATAAAGAGCTTATAAATGTTGGCCAACAGATAACATCATCATATCTGTTGCACATCTTGTTCGCTAAAAATGTGAACTGAGCCATAAAAAGAGAGAAATGCCACCGAAGTTCGGAAAATAGTATTTTTGCATCCTGCGTTTTCACCTTGTTCCTGGAGCAAAATCTATTTCTAGCTGCTGGCTTAAAACATCTAGTTGCAAGCCAAGTCAGTCACTAAACCTCTGTGGAATAACAGTATAATGATTTGAGTGGTGGTATGTCTGCATGCTGCACTGCAGATCACACTGTTTGCTACAGCAGACAACAGATGATCAAATAATGCACTGCACTGCAGTATCATCAGTTCATGCCAATCAGCTGTCTCTTCCTAGATAATAAACTGCTTCTGGTCACAAGCGGTGTAAGCAGCATTATAGCAAGTACCTTTCGACACCGATCAATATGATCAGTTGACCACTAACTGCTAAAATGCTCATAGACAATCACAAGTCATAACCTTCAGTGGATCAACCAAAATACTCAAGTTGGATATTCTAACCTGATAAAAAAAAACTACGTACATGAATCATCAGACACAACATGCATACAGAAACCATAGCTGACTAATCTGTGACTAGACAAAACTGCACACATAGAAATCAAATGCCTATAGTTATCTGCAGTTGCACAGATAACAGGCCATTTCTGCACTCTTTAACCCAAACTATCATCGACAGAGTATAGCTGCCAAGCTGATGTCATACGACGTAGGTCATGCACACTGAATGTCCTGGAAGAATGAGTGCAGAAGACTTAATCACAATGCATAAAGTAGCTATATTCACTAGAAAAATAGCAACTGTTAATAAAACCCATAATATCCTAGATGAACTGGCAGTCAGTGCTTCAGACACCTGAAGGCATTTCGGCCGCCAGTCGATTTGGTCACACGTCAGAAAAATATTTCTATAAATTCAAGTGAGGTCCATTAGGAATAATACCTCAATTAAACTCGTAGGCTTAAGGCTGCGTTCACATAAACACGAGTACGAGTCCAGCACTGTACGGGTTCACGTATACGAGTTCCGGCAAACACGAGTTTGGGTGTATTTCAATGGCGGCCGTTCACATACATACGAGTATGAGTTACCTGTAAATTTCACTTGTATGAGTAGTTTCGGTGCAGGTCATGTTTTAATCCAACCTGTGCAAAGTAAAATGCCCGTAAATAGCACTAATATAATTTGGAAAAGCTGTGGCACGTATTTGACGTCAGAACTGACGTCAATGTTGTAAAATTGTTCATCATTAGAGGTGCGTGGTTAGTAAAATTATTAGCAATGTGATGGAATATTGTTGTTTTAATGGCGAAGCATTTCCTCGATTTGATTTCATTCAATATGGCCATCATGATTGAGTAATGTTCTTGTACAAGTGACCGTGAACATTTCACTTGTATGAGTGAAGATTCTATGGGCCATAAGCAGAAACCCGGACCTATACTCGTACTTATACTCGTGTCTGTGTGAACGCAGCCTAAGTCACTGTGCTCAGTGAACACTCTTTACAGGAGCCTTTCAGACAAGACTGCCCTTGGTGACATCTGTTGCTATGGAAACCATTGCCCTTAGCAACAGCCCTAGTGTGCCTGTAACAAAAATGATAAGTGTCTAAGTGTGACAAATATCATAACCATGATAGTGTATTCATACGTAATTAAGTGCATGGAATCCAACAGTGCATGTTTCACATAGCAACGGTTGCTATAGACACTGTGGTAACCTAGTAACGAATTTGTTATGACATAATGTCACCCATAACTAACACTGCTAAGCTCAAGTATGTCACAAATGTTTAATACAGTGCAAAATGTCCTGAATATGTTGTCCCATAAGACTTACTGTTGAAATAACTAATTTTATGTGCATATCAAATTTAATCTGGTGTCAATATGTCGATCAACAACAAAAACTAAAAAGTGATTTTTGGCAAAGCATGCACCCCTAGCAGCCTAGCTCTAAAACATATGACATTAGTTGCACAGCAGTGTTAGCTTTCCATCAAGCTAAGTGCAGTGGTTCATGAGTTACCGGTATGGTCTTTAAAAAGAAAAAAACTATAGCTGGGAAACTGTAAACATATAAGCTAATAATACGGTCACTTAGATGGGCAGTAATAAATGACAGAAAGTCACGCCGATAAACGTAAGCTATCAGTCCACTGTAGAAACATATTCATGTGCAAAGAACATAAGAATTGTTTATTTATAAATCAATTTAAATAATGTAAAACTTGTTATATAGCAGCAACTGCCCAGCCCAAGAGTGTGACTGTACAGTCTCAGAGACCAACTAGGTCTGGTTTTTGCGATCGACTGTCTAGCCCCAGAGGCTGACCATCCAACTCGAGAGACTGACAATCTGGCTCCAGAAACCGATATCTGGCCTTTGAGACCGACTGTCCAGCCAAAGAAACCGAATGGCTGGCCAAATAACCAACTGTTCGGTCACAGAAACGAACCATCCGGCTCCAAGACCGAATGTCCGGCTGCAAAGACTGACCATCTGGCCCCAGAGACCAAGCATCCGGTCACAGAGACCAACTGTCCAGCCCCAGAAAATGACTGTGCAGTCAAAAACTGACTGTCCAGCCCCAGAGACCGACCATCCGGCCCTTGAAACTGATTACCCGGTTTTAGAGACTGACCATCTGACCAGAGACAGACTGTCCGACCTCAAAGACCGAGTGACTGGCATTTGAAAGTTGAAACTGAATGTCCGACCGAAAAAACTAACCATCAGGCTCCAGAGACTAGCATCGGGTCACAAAGACCAAACGTCCAGACCCAGAGACCCACTGTCTATCCAAGAGGCCGGCACCAGAGACTGACCACCTAGTCCCAGAGACTGACCATTCGGCCCCATAGACCGACTGTCCACCTCCAGAGACCAAATATCTGGCCAAGAGACCGAACTTCCGGCACCAGAGTCCGACCATCCGGCCTTTGAGACCGACTGTCCAACCTCAAAGATCGACTGACCCGCACTCAACACCGAACGTCTGACCCAAAGACTGACCATTTGCCCCAGAGGCCAACCATCTGGTCAAAGAGACCGACTGTTCAGCATCAGACTGATCACGAGCGATTTAAAATACCTCGATGTTACCAATGGCTGTAGCATCCATTGGTAACACCAGGGCACTTTAAATCGCTCGTGAACAAAAATTAAGAAAAACCCGCTGAGTGCTAATTAAAATAGAGATGTGTCTCTGGCTCCTCAGGGAAGGGTCGCGACTCCCTTTCACCAGAATCGGTGGATTAAGTTACCGCAATTTATCTCTTCCTCTTTTTCCTTTCCGCCTTCACTCCGTTTTCGCTCTCGTTTTATCTTTTTTGTCCCTTCCCATTCTTTGTTCAAAATTTAGCTCAAAGCTCTACAGCGGGGTCCACCGAGACATTTTTGTGAATTTTAGCTCCATACTTTCTCCTTCTATTCGGTCTATTCAAATTCTAGCCGAAGTGGGCGTATCGGCATTCGCACTAAAGACACAATAGCATATAACTAAAGATAAGTCACATGCACAGAATAACTCGTAAAAAATTAAATTACTACTTCAAACAGTTCGTCATTTGTCCAAAAAAGTACAATTTGTAGCAAAATACTTGCCAATTAACACGATCCGTTACAATCGACAGGTAGGCGGATTCTACAAAATGTGGTCCACAAAGGTTCACTACTCCACTATAACTAATAGATACCGGATAGAGATTGCAATCCCGGGATCCGAATCCCGGGATTGGCAGCGTCTATATCCCAGAATTTCGGGATTACAAAAATTAGCTAAAATTGTACTTTTTCGGGTATTAAATGACATAAATAAAACTTTTTGCGGTCTGGTGAATAAAATATTTTATGAGCGCTAGAGTACTACTTCGTGCTGTCGCCGGAAATTAGTACTTTGACAGTCACTGTCACTCTCTACAGTTCAGATATACCTTTCGTGGGGGCCATGTGCATAAAATATGTCAATTGGGGATACCAAAATAACGACTAATCCAATCCCGGGATTGCTATCACTAATACCGGGTAACGGTCAGGAAAGCTCAGGTGACGCAGGTGCATATACCGTATAACACCTTTGACATCATGCAATAGAAAATATAAAAGTTACACTGCATTACAATATTTTGTATAGGCCTACCAATTAAAATATAACCGCCAGTAACAGTTTGTTTAAATTTGCTGCCCCCAAGAATCGTACGTACCAGGGCTGAAAAATTAGTTCAAGAAAATCTAATTTTTAATGATTTTACAAAAAATCTAATCTTTAAATTTTTAGTTTTTTTCTTTGTTGTAAAATTTATTACAAATTATATTTATTATTATTATTCTTTTCGATTACTTTATCTTGCTATAATTTATGGAGAACAATGTGATTATGTGACGTACAGAGTGTATATTACTGCATAAGATGTTTTTCCTGGGTCGTTATTCTGTGTACAAAATTCTTAACTTAGGTTTTCCTCCCTTGGTGCGGTAGGTTTATTTAGAGCCTGCAGCCCTAGCCTGCAGCTTTAAGCCCAACGTCGAAAATACAGTAAGTACTTTGGTTTGTACCATTTTTTGTAAGAGAAAATGCTACCGGAAGATTCTAAGAATAGGATGGACACAAAAGGTCACTAATGAAGAATTGTACAGAAAGATTCAATTGACAGAAACTTTACTGCAGAAAGTGATACAGAGAAAGTTGCGCC